>Ga0222426_100159_pt1 | contig 89432 bp, 67 predicted proteins | sample 2B50Ametagenome_FD_180087 | JGI IMG/M metagenome (GOLD analysis project Ga0222426, IMG submission 180087) | Enriched microbial communities from leaf-cutter ant dump, University of Wisconsin, Madison, United States - 2B50A (version 2) | ecosystem: Environmental > Terrestrial > Nest > Insects nest...
GTCATCATATAGCGTATGGAGGCAGGCTTCGCACTGGATCTATTACCAATTTCGTTCAATTTTTGTTAGTAATTAATAGGGGTATTACAGGGGTATAACAGGGGGTTAACAGGGGGTTAGCAGGGGTACAACCCCTATTAACCCCCTGTTAAAACGGTACTATAGTGCTGTTAATTACAAATCAGTATACAATTTGAGCCTAAGCGACGTAACAACAGGCCTCCCCTTTTGTCAAAACTGCCGCTGAAACAAGCGAAAATAGCAATATGAAAAGCCAAATAATAGCAGCATTGGTCCACTTATCAAGATAAAAAACCTATTTATCTATTTTTTTATGTAGATTTATCTTCTTAAAATAACCACCAGAGCGATGAGCAGAACTACCCTGAAAGATATAGCGTTGGCACTCAATATTTCTGTTTCGACGGTTTCCAAAGCATTATCAGACAGCTACGAAATAAGTGAAGCGACTAAAAAGATGGTTCAGGAATATGCCAAAAAGCATAATTTCCACCCAAATAAGTTGGCACGGAGCTTAAAAATAGGAAAATCCAATACAATAGGGGTTATTGTATCCAACATTAGCAATACATTCGTTTCACAAATCCTCGATGGAATTCAAATAGCCTCTCAACAGACGGTCTATGACGTTATTTTCATGCAAAGCCGGGAAGACGAACGGATCGAAAAAAATTGTATTGACGTCTTACGCATGCGCGGTATTGATGGCTTAATGATATCTCCGGTTTCTTCCGATTCAAATATTGAAGAGCTAAAAGCATTGATAAAGTCACAGATCCCAGTCGTTATTTTTGATCGTATCAATCACCAGCTCGACACATTCAAGGTTGGTGTCAATAATTTCCAGGGTTCATATAATGCCACAAAGCATCTCATCGAACAAGGTAAAAAGAATATTTTGCATATCACCGGAAAGAACTTAGGTGTGGCAGCCGAACGATTAAATGGCTTCAAATCTGCTTTATCAGATGCGGGGATTCCTTTTGATAATAGACATTATATCGAATGCAGTTTTAATAATACCACCGATATAGACGAAACAATTCGAGAGATTTTGCGCAAAGAATATCTTGAACATAAAAGTATAGATGCGATTTTCGGTGCTACGGATGTTATTACAACCCGAACACTAGGTATTTTGGCTGAGCTTCAGATTCAAGTCCCTTCCGAGGTCGCCGTTATTGGTTTTTCAAACACACAGATAGCAGCTTCCTTAAATCCGGCACTATCCACAGTTGTACAACCGGCAACAGAAATTGGGGAACTGGCGACAAATAAATTAATCGCCACCATTAACCAAACAAGACCAATACATGAATTTGAAACGATTGAGCTTCCAACACAGCTCATCATTCGCAAATCTTCCTTATAATTCTTTTGATTATAGTCTAGTCGACATACTTAAAACAAAACAGTCGGGAAATAAGAAGTTAACTCCCCTATTTCCCGACTGTCTTTATGCTAGACCTCTATTACAGGTCATAATCTCTAATCTTCGCCTGAATTACTGGTATCATTCACCAACAATACCATACTCTAGGCCCCGTAATTCCGCAAGCCCTCTCAATCTTCCAATGGCAGAATACCCTGGATTTGTTACTTTATTCAGATCATCCAGCATCTGATGGCCGTGATCTGGTCTGAATGGGATCGCTGTAGATCTCAATTGATTTTCAGCAACCAGGATTTTCATGATTTTATACATATTGACATCCCCATCCAAATGGTCTGCCTCATAAAAGCTTCCGATCGCATCTTTCCTTACGTTCCGTAAGTGAACAAAGTTTACCCGCCCTTTAATATTTTCTAAGATAGCCGGCAGATCGTTTGTCTGACTGGCTCCCAAAGATCCTGTACAAAAGCAGACACCATTAAATCGTTGTGGAACCGCATTTAAAAAATAATCGAAATCCGCACCATTACTGGCGATTCGGGGCAAACCTAAAATAGGATACGGTGGATCATCGGGATGAATGGTCATACATATACCGTTATCCTCACAAGTTGCCGCAATTCCCTGAAGGAAATAAACCAAATTATCGCGTAAACCATCTTTCCCAATATGTTTATAGGTATCAATGCTCGCTTTTAACGCTTCCAATTCCACATTCTTCTCTCCGGGGATCCCCATTAAGACAACATTTGCCAATTCTTCTTTTTGCTGTTCGGAAATTTCATCAAATCGTAAAGTCGCCCGTTTAACAACATCCTCTGGATACGCTGTCTGTGCTTCATCACGTTTCAATATAAAAATATCAAAAAGTGCCAAATCAATCCAGTCAAAATACAATGCTTTTGAACCATCCGCCATGGTTAAATCCAATTGTGTACGTGTCCAGTCCAGCACCGGCATAAAATTATAACAAATTGTTTTGATGCCGCATTGTGCGAGATTGGTTAAAGTCTCATTATATTTCTGGAGGTATTCATCCACCCTAGCACCTTTTGTCTTAATCTCCTCGTGTACTGTCACACTTTCCACAACAGACCAGGTAAGACCAGCATCTTCTATAATGCGTTTTCTTTCTTGAATATCGGCAAGTGGCCATACCTCACCGTGTGGAATATGATGTAATGCCGTAACAATACCAGTAGCTCCAGCCTGTTTGATATCTTGTAAAGATACCGGGTCATTGGGACCATACCAACGCCAGGTTTGTTCTAATTTTCTCATCTTAAAGTTTAATTAAACGCCACACCATGCATTAAAACCACCATCGACAAAAACCGTCTCCCCTGTCACAAAGGCCGATGCATCACTCAATAGATAGATTAAAGTTCCTTTTAACTCACGAGGGTCGCCCAAACGGTTATAGGGAGTTCCGTTAAGAATACGTTTGGTACGGTCGCTATACGTACCGTCTGGATTGATCAATAAGTTTTTGTTCTGCTTGGTTAAGAATACGCCGGGAGCGATTGCATTGACACGAACTTGATCGCCATAACGCTGAGCGAGCTCGGTGGCCATCCATTTTGTATACCCATCGATACCGTGTTTTGCAACAGTATAGCCCAAAACACGCGTAAAAGGACGACTGGCTGTAAGAGAAGATATATTGATGATGATACCTTTTCCGCTTTCAGCAATCACACGACCAATAATATGCGTAGGAATCATTGTACCATACAAATTAAGCTCTATTGCTTTAATGGTATCCTGAATATTGCTCGCAAATAAATCTTGATCAGCACCAATTGTTGCACCTGGAATGTTGCCTCCAACGGCGTTTACTAAAGCGTCTATCCTACCCCACTTTTGCAAAACTTCATCTTTCGCCCGAGTGACATCTTGTTCGTTCATGATGTCAACTTCAACAAATATAGCTTCGCCACCAACAGACTCTACCTGCTGGACACGCTCCGCTCCGATTTGTCCATTACGTCCAAGTACTGCGACTTTGGCTTCTGCCTCGGCCAAAGCCTCAACAAATGCTTCGCCTAAAATCCCTGTACCTCCCGTAATTACAACTACCTTATCTTTTAATGAAAATGGATTATTATGCATGTATTTTAATTTCAAATTGGTATTTACCCCCAATTTTATTGATAATAACCTTAATTACAAAAAAAAGTAATTGATTTAATTACGATAACGTTTTAGTTACGTCACCTTCTTTATCTTCCCCTTCTGTCGTTTCATCATCAAACAGAATCCGTATAGAAGGTGTATAGGTATCATTATGCTGACCGGTTTTATTTGCCCAGAAAAAAGCACATAGAAAAACCAAAGCCAACAAAACACTACAACCGATCAAAATATACATTATTTCCATAACAACTAGAGTTTACGGCGTTTGGCATACCACCTCGTCATGAGACTTGTAAAGGAGATGATCGTTACCGTACTTATTGGCATTAGAATCGCGGCAAATAATGGCGACATAATACCTTGCACGGCAAAGCTCAATCCAATTACATTATATAAAAGAGATATACCAAAGCTCATGTGTATTACTTTCACCGCATCTTTGCTAAAAGCAAAGAAATCCGGCATTTTTGAAAAGGACTCCCCATCCAGTATCGCATCGCAGCCGGGAGAGAAGTTATTGATATCATCACTCACGGCGATGCCCAGATCTGCTTTACGCAATGCCCCCGCATCATTAAGGCCATCACCAATCATGCAGACATGCTTTCCTGCTACCTGAAAATTTTGAATGGTTTCCAGTTTTTGCATTGGTGATTGATTAAAAAGCAGGCTTGCATTCGAGGGAAAAATTAACTGGAGTGCATCCAGACGTCTATCGTTATCCCCTGAGATTAAATGAAGGTCGTATTCGACTTTAAAATCTTCAATCAAAGCCGAAAGGCCATCCCGCCAGGATTGCTCCATGGTAAAATACCCCTTTAACTCCTCACCTATACGAATAAAAACCACAGAACCATCTGTTTTAATATTACCGATATTCAAAAAGTTAGCACTACCGATTTTAATTTCCTTGCCACTTACATTAGCCTGCATCCCCTTACCCGGAAATTCCTTAAAATCCTCTATCGAAATAGCAGAAGAGACATTCAGCCACTTGACGATTTCACGGCTCAACGGATGGCTAGAGTTTCTACATACCGCATTCAGTAGTTTTTTGTCAACTGCCGAAAGGCTACCTTCAAAATAAATTGAGGTTGCTTTAGGCGACGATATTGTGCCCGTTTTATCGAACACCAGGGTATCAATCCTTGCCATCTGCTCAATAGCAGCCGTATTTTTCACATAGAACTTATTTCGATCAAAAATACTTAGCGCTGCAGAAAGGGTAAATGGAGAGCTTAACGCCAACGCACATGGACATGCAATAATTAATACCGCCGTAAAAGCTCCCCAAGCCCTGCTTGCACTCCCATCAACGGCCCAAAATAAGGCAGCCAATAGTGCAATAGCCAATAAAACAACAGTAAAATATTTACTTATAAAGTTGACAAAAGTCTGAAAATGTTTGTCATAATCTTTATAATTCTCATTATTCCATAATTTGGTCAAATAGGACTGTGAAATCGGTTTGACCACTTCAAGTTCTATCGCTTCCCCCGTCTGGCGTCCGCCGGCATAGATAATTTCGCCTAAGGTCTTACTGACCGGACTTGATTCTCCCGTTACAAAGCTAAAATCTATCGCAGCATCACCTTTTAAAAGCATAGCATCGGCAGGTATAATTTCATTGTTCCGAACCAAGATACGGTCACCTATATGAACGTCAGCTAATTGTACAGGTTTATCCCCCGATTCGGTCAATACTGTTACAGCCACCGGGAAATAACTCCGGTAATCCCGTTCAAATGAAATATGATAATAGGTACGTTGTTGTACCCATTTTCCGATCAATATAAAAAATACAAGACTACAGAGTGTATCCGTAAAACCAGCGCCTGTCTGTGTGATCACCTCAAACGCGGAACGCAAAAATAACACGAGGATTCCCAAAGCTAATGGCACATCGAGATTCAACCGCTTTTGTTTCAGACTCCAATAGGCCGATTTGAAATAATCCGACGCACAATACAATAAAACAGGGAGACCAAAGGCAAGGTTTATATAACCAAAGAAATTGGCATATTCCTTTTCAAAACTCCCCATTCCAAAATAATCAGGGAAACTGAATAACATAGAATTTCCAAAACAGAAACCGGCAACAGCAATTTTTGCGACCAAAGGATTCAGATTATTTCTATTCCCTTCCTTTACAACATCCTGCAAAGTGATTTTAGGGTCATAACCGATATTGACCAAAAGATAAACCAGGTCTTTCAATGGCAGCTCATTGTGATTGAATGTAATGCTCGCCTGTTTCTTCATAAAGTCCACGCGCGACTGCAGTACATTGGGATTGAGTTTATATAAATTTTCCAGCAACCAGATACAAGAGCTACAGTGAATAGCCGGAATATAAAAGGTGATGATGGTCATCTTATCATCTTTATAATCCACTAATTTATCGGCAATCTGTGGTTCATCTAGATAAGAAAAATCTTCTTGCTTGGATTTATTCGATTTACCCGGGTGCCGATTATAGCGATAATATTGCTGCATACCACTATCGTTCAGTACTTGGTAAACGGTCTGACAGCCCAGACAGCAAAAATCGTGATGATCGAGCTGATAGCCCGTTTCCTCAATTTTATCGCCGCAATGGAAACATTTTTCTGCGAGTTGTATTTCATCCCTTAGCTCTGCCATACCTTCGTTCTAAATTGCCTGACTAAATAATTGATTTTGTGCTTTTGAACGCAATAATCGCTGATCAAAGGCCATACAGATATTTCTTAAAAAAGAGCGTCCAATAGCAGTACATTGAATTAGATCGCCGGATATGGAGACTAAACCATCTGCAACAAGTTCAGACAATTCGTCGATAATCTGCTCATTCAGCGGCGCACCTGTCGGCAACTGCACTTTGCCTTTACACATCATATCGAGGATATAACGCCTTACAAGAAGATCCTCCTCGTTGAGTATATGTCCTTTAACAACGGGCAATACCCCTGCATCAATAAGTTTATGGTATTCTTCTACGGTCTTCACATTTTGAGCAAAAGCCCCCCAGGCATCGCTGATCGAAGATACTCCGATACCGATTAACAAGGGACTAAATCGATCGGCATACCCCATAAAATTGCGATGTAATCTTTCTTGTTGAAAAGCCACAAATAACTCGTCCTCTCTTTTCGCAAAATGATCCATACCGACATCTTCATAGCCATGGGCCAAAATCATTTTTTTCCCAAGGTTATATAGGGCGAGTTTGGCTGCGCCATGAGGTAGATCTGCTTCAGTATAATGCCGTTGACCGGGTTTTATCCAAGGCACGTGGGCATAGCTATAGAAAGAGATCCGGTCTGGACCGAGCAGCATCGCTTTTTGGATCGTATCTTCCACCGTAGCCAATGTTTGCTTAGGCAATCCATAGATCAAATCGAAGTTGATCGACTCAAATCCAATTTTCCGCGCATTCAGCATCACTTCTTTCACTTCCGCCGATGTTTGATGTCGGTTGATCACAAACTGCACAAGTGGATCAAAATCCTGTATTCCCAGGCTCAAGCGCCGAAACCCCAAGTCAAATAAGGTTTCTAAATGTGTGACGGTTGTATTAGCAGGGTGAGCTTCAAAAGAGAATGAACGATCAGGAGCCAGGTCTGCGTGTTTAAGGATCCCCTCAATCAGTACCTTCAAATTATCCGGATGGAAAAAGGTCGGAGTACCACCACCCAAATGTATTTCTGCCAATAACGGTCTTTCTCCCTTAAATAAAGCGACATACATTTCCCATTCTTTCAAAAGAGAGGCAATATAAGGCTCTTCAACGCGATGGTTTTTTGTAATGCGCGTATTGCAGCCACAATAAGTACAGAGGCTTTCACAAAAAGGAAGGTGTATATATAAGCTGATACCTTTTTCTTTCGACTGCTGGAAAGTTTGGTAGACTTGATTAGTCCAAGCCGCCCGAGAAAATGCTTCATTATCCCAAAAGGGAACAGTAGGATAGCTTGTATAGCGCGGTGCGGCAACATTATATTTTTGCACCAATTCTTCCATTGTAACCTGCGATGTAATCATTTTATTTTATTTTTTTAGCACAGTCGTTTAGACAACAACAGGCTTTACCAACACATTTTTCTAATCCCCATAAGTTGAGATTCCGGACGGTCTGCTCTGCCAGTCCTTTTGGACTCTGATCTTCAAATGGTGCATTGGCAATCTGAATATTCAGATCTCCAGCCTTTACCAGATCGATATGAGCAGTATCCTTACTGCGGGTCATAATCTTATTGATCCCTAACCCTTTTAAATTAAGTAGCATGCTCTCGTCCAAAATATCGCTCACGGAAATAACTACCGCATCTTTTCCACGCGCATAATTCTGTGTCTCCGCATTTAATCCATTTGAAATCAAAGTCAAATCATGTTGTTTGGCATTTGCCAATGCCCAAAACTCTTTTTCAAATGACCTTACATTATATACTACTACTTTCATTCTGATTCTACAATCACCAATTAAGGTTTATCCTAAGAACAAAAGTAAATCATGCATATGGGCAAAAAGATGATATAGCACCACACCTTAAAATGATATTTATCACAATTCACAAAAACTTGCATGATTTCGCTAACACCAACGGCTGTAAAAGTCAACCGAAAGCTATTATCTGGCCAATAATCGCGTACAACACGGTCATTGAAACCGAACTAGTTTAATAAAACGTCAAAGCGAGCTCGCATTGATACTTTAATGAAAAGACACACATCAGTAAACATAGACTATCAGAAAAAAGGCGTGTTCAGAAAAACTGAACACGCCTTTTTTTATGTTGATTTTTAAATATTCGCTGCTGATCCCTACTGCTTCACATCCCGCAGGTTCTTGATGGAATTGATGTATATTTTTCCTTTTTCTTTCGAAATCAGTTTTTCTTCTTTAAAGTCGGAGAGCATACGGGAAACAGTTTCATTGGCTGTACCTGCAATTGAAGCTAGGCCGTCTCGTGTCACATCAATTGAGCATGCATCAGCCTCATTGATATTGACTCCACTTTTTTCAGCAACGCTAATCAAAGCATTGGCGACACGCTTACGGACAGAATGATAGGCAAAACCCAGCAATTGCTCTTCTTTTTCACGTAAGTCGACAGAAAGGAGCTTAATAAATTTACTGGCTATTGCAGGTTTTTTCCATAACAGCTCCAAAAAACTATCCTTTGGAATCAACACAATTTCACTTTGTTCAACAGCTTCGGCGTAGTCTTCATAATTATCATTCAACAAAACCGAGGCATAACCAAAGTAATTGCCTTCAATAAAAATACCTGTGGACAGCTCACGTCCATCTTTATAGGACTTAAAGCTGCGCACCTGACCAGATTTCACAAAATAGACGTACGTTGGCGAATCATCTTTTTCATAAATAGACTGTTTTTTCTTCACTATTTTCACACGTGAGTTGGCAATTAGCTCTTTTAGCAACAATACCTGCTCTTCGGCGCTCAAACTCAAATCTTCTTCCTGAGGGATATCTGCTGCAAGCTGCTCATGTCTTTTGAGGCGAACATCTATTGCATTCATCAATTCGACATCATCAAAAGGTTTCGTCAAATAATCATCCGCCCCCATTTCCATCGCTTTGCGCATATCTGCGCGTTCCGCTTTGGCAGTCAGAAAAATGAACGGAATTTTGGCTGTACTTTCAATTTTGCTTAACATAAATAAGACTCCGTAACCATCCAGTTCAGGCATCATGATATCACAGAGAATCAAATCAGGAATATGTCTTGTCGCCAGGTCGACGCCAACGCGCCCATTTTCGGCTGTAATGACATCATACCTTCCTGTCAACTCCAATATTTCGGTAGTCCCTTCTCGGATATCGATATTATCTTCAATAATTAGAATTGTCTTTTTATTTCTCATCTGCAATTATTTATTCAGTTATGCGAATCTGCAAGTTCACCTTTATTTAAAGCTTACTCTGAATGAAGTCCCTTTGTGTACTTCCGATTCAAATTCCATCTGCCCCGCCATCAATTCGATGTATCGTTTTACAATATTCAAACCTAATCCTGTACCAGGGATATTACCCGTATTATGTGCTCTAAAAAAAGGCTCAAACAAATGTACCTGATCTTCCTCGGGTATACCAATACCATTGTCTTTCACGGATATTAAGCAGCCTTCGTCGTCGATACAGGTTGTGAATTCGATCAAGGTATCTTCTCCGGAATATTTGATCGCGTTGGAGATTAAGTTGACCAAAGCATTTTTCAACAAATTTGGATCTAGGGTGAAATGCCCAATTTCTCCGGTATGTTGGTATACAATATGCTGATTTTTCTTACAGATCAATTGCATTTCTTCGGTGATCTCTTCTGCCAACTCAACGAGATTGATGTATTGCTTATTCATCACAACAATACCCGCTTCCAATTTTTCAAGTGACAGAAAGTCGTTCAGGATACTTGTGAGCAATTGAACTGCACTTTTAATTTTATTGGTGTGTTTAATGATATTAGCCTTATCATCCGGTCGTTCGGAATACTTTTCAATCAGAGAAGCCGAAAGCTGAACCGAGCTTAAAGGTGTCCGGAACTCATGCGAGGCCATGGACACAAACCGTGATTTCAGCTGGTTAAGTTCAATTTCTTTTTCCAAAGACTTTGAGACTTCTGCTTTAGCTTTTTCAAGTTCAGATACCAGAGAGATCAGGTCGCGTGTACGCTCACTGACTTTATGTTCAAGTTCGGTTGCATGTTGCTTGAGCATATCCTCGGCAGCTTTCTCACGCGATAAATCGTGAATAAAGCCGGTAAAGATATTCTTATCTTTTAACCAAACCTCACTGACTGCCAGGCGGAATGGAAATGTTTCTCCATTTTTCTTTAAGCCCATCACTTCACGGCCGATTCCGATTATTTTCTTGTGACCTGTGGTTTGGTAATTATGCAGATAACCATCGTGATTACCACGATCAGGTTCAGGCATTAACATGGAGATATTGTGTCCGATCACCTCTTCAGCCTGATAACCGAACAATTCCAAGGCAGCAGGGTTAATGCTTTCCACATTCCCCCTGTTGTCTATGGTAATGATTCCATCAATAGCGTGATCTATTATAGCAGCTAAAAGCCTTCCACCGTCCATGATCGTTGCTTATTTTACCAGTTTCTTGTATTTAATACGGTGCGGTGTCACGTCACCAACACGTTTTTTACGGTTTTCTTCATATTCAGTGTAGTTACCTTCAAAGAAATAAACCTGTGAATCCCCTTCAAAAGCAAGGATATGTGTACAGATACGATCCAGGAACCATCTATCGTGGGAGATCACAACGGCACAACCGCCGAAATTCTCCAAGCCTTCTTCCAGTGCCCGTAAGGTATTTACATCAATATCATTGGTCGGCTCATCGAGTAAGAGCACATTTGAGCCTTCTTTGAGTGTAATAGCCAAGTGAACACGGTTACGTTCTCCACCGGAAAGTACACCTACTTTCTTTTGTTGATCAGCACCGTTAAAATTAAATTTGGAAACGTAAGCTCTTGAGTTTACCGAGCGATTGCCCAGCATCATATTGTCGCTGCCACCCGTAATATTTTCCCAAACCGATTTTTCAGGATCGAGGTCGTGGTGCATTTGGTCTACGTAACCCAATTTTACTGTTTCTCCGACCTTGAACGAACCCGTGTCAGGTGTTTCCTGACCTGTAATCAGACGGAATAAGGTTGTTTTACCCGCACCGTTGGGTCCAATAATCCCTACGATACCCGCAGGCGGCAACATGAAACTCAAATTTTCAAACAAGATACGATCGCCATACGCTTTGGAAATATTAGTTGCCTCAATGACCGAATTACCTAAACGTGGTCCCGGTGGAATGAACAATTCCAATTTTTCTTCGCGTTCTTTCGTTTCCTCAGAAGCTAATTTTTCATAGTTATGCAAACGAGCTTTCGATTTGGCGTGGCGTGCTTTCGGTGCCATACGCACCCATTCCAGCTCACGTTCCAAGGTTTTTTGACGTTTGGTTTCCTGTTTTTCTTCCTGTGCCAAGCGTTTTGCTTTTTGATCTAACCAAGAAGAATAATTTCCTTTCCAAGGAATACCCTCACCGCGATCCAATTCAAGAATCCATCCGGCTACATTATCCAAGAAATAACGGTCGTGGGTAACGGCAATGACCGTTCCTTTATATTGTTTTAAATGTTGTTCTAACCAATCAATCGACTCGGCGTCCAAGTGGTTGGTCGGCTCATCTAGGAGTAATACATCAGGCTCCTGCAACAATAAGCGACATAATGCTACACGTCTGCGCTCACCACCTGACAAATTGACAATCTTCGCATCTGGTTCGGGGCAACGTAAAGCATCCATTGCTCTTTCCAATTTCGAATCGATTTCCCAAGCGTTAGTGGCATCAATGATATCCTGAAGTTCCCCTTGTCTAGCCAACAATTTGTCCATCTCATCGGCATTTTCATACACCTCTGGCAAGCCAAATTTTTCGTTGATTTCTTCGTATTCCTGTAAGATGGCTGTAATTTCAGCGACACCTTCCTGAACGACTTCAAGAACAGTCTTTTCAAGATCCAATTGAGGTTCTTGTGCTAAATACCCCACAGAGTAACCTGGGGAGAACACCACCTCGCCTTGGTAAGACTTATCCAATCCAGCGATAATTTTTAATAGGGAAGATTTACCTGATCCGTTTAAACCGATCACACCGATCTTCGCGCCATAGAAAAAAGATAAATAGATATTTTTTAACACTTGTTTTTGAGGCGGATAGATTTTGTTGACACCCGCCATCGAAAAAATGATCTTCTCGTCTGACATAAAATTTAAAAAAATTCGAAAACTCTTATTATATTAACATACAAATGTAATCTTTTATACTGACATTTTGGACGTATAACGGTCATGGCTTAATTGTTGATGACATTATTTAAAATAATTTTAAGGTTTGAAATGCAGAATTTACTACATTTATATATCCTTAATATAAAACAGAAAGGTATTCAATGGAAGCAAAATTTTCACCGCGCGTAAAGGATGTCATATCGTACAGTAGAGAGGAAGCTTTGAGATTGCGTCACGATTATATAGGAACAGAGCATTTATTGCTCGGATTGATTCGTGAAGGCGATGGTATGGCGATAAAGATCCTTAAAAACATAGGCATTGACACGACAGCACTACGTCAATCTGTGGAGGACGCAGTGAAGGGGGCATCGGTTTCACGCGCTCCTATTGGCAATATGCCATTAACAAAACAGGCTGAAAAAGTTTTGAAGATCACTTATTTGGAAGCTAAAATATTCAAATCGGACATCATCGGAACGGAGCATCTATTATTGGCTATCTTACGAGATGAAGATAATATTGCTTCTCAGATTTTACAACAATACAATGTGACTTACGACATCTTCAAGTCTGAAGTTGAGCAAAATAGAACGACCATCAAGGATGAGGCTCCGGGCTCTCCTACCGGCGACGATGATTTTGCTGAGGATGATCAATATATCCAACCTAAAAAAGTTTCGGATATCAAATCCAAAACTCCGGTATTGGACAACTTTGGCCGTGATTTGACCAAAGCTGCCGAAGAGGGTAAATTGGATCCTATTGTGGGTCGCGAAAAAGAAATTGAGCGTGTATCTCAAATTTTATCCCGACGCAAGAAGAACAATCCTTTGTTGATCGGTGAACCGGGAGTTGGTAAATCAGCTATTGCGGAGGGACTTGCTCTTCGTATTGTCCAACGCAAGGTCTCACGTGTACTATTCAATAAGCGTGTAGTCACATTGGATCTGGCTTCATTGGTTGCCGGAACGAAATATCGCGGTCAATTTGAAGAACGTATGAAAGCGGTCATGAATGAGCTGGAGAAATCACCGGATGTCATCTTATTTATCGATGAGATTCACACCATCGTTGGTGCAGGTGGCGCTTCAGGATCGTTAGATGCTTCCAATATGTTCAAACCAGCCTTGGCAAGAGGAGAAATCCAATGTATCGGTGCAACCACATTGGACGAATATCGTCAATACATTGAAAAAGATGGTGCTTTGGACCGTCGTTTCCAACGGGTAACAATTGAGCCGGCAACACATGATGAAACGGTTGAGATATTGAATCGTATCAAGGAGAAATATGAGGATCACCACAATGTGACCTACACTCCCGAAGCGATCGAAGCCTGTGTGTCGTTAACAACACGTTATATTACAGACAGATTCTTACCAGATAAGGCTATTGATGCTTTGGATGAGGCAGGCTCTCGCGTGCACTTAAACAATATTCATGTACCGCAGTCCATTATTGACATTGAAAATAAAATTGAAGAGGTCAAATTGGAAAAGAACAAAGTCGTTCGTAGTCAAAAATACGAAGAGGCTGCCAAATTGCGTGATACGGAGAAAAAATTGATCGAAGAGCTCGAGAAAGAAAAAATCGCTTGGGAAGAAGAGACAAAATCTAAACGTTATACCGTTTCAGAAGAAAATGTTGCTGAAGTAGTGGCCATGATGACAGGTATTCCAGTACAACGTGTTAGTCAAACAGACAGTCAAAAGCTGTTGAATATGGCTGAGTTGATGAAGGGAAGAATCATTGGTCAAGATGACGCTGTAGGTAAATTGGTGAAAGCTATTCAACGTACACGTGCGGGCTTGAAGGATCCTAAAAAACCAATCGGGTCATTTATCTTCTTAGGTCCTACTGGGGTTGGTAAAACAGAGTTGGCTAAAGAATTAGCGCGATTTATGTTTGATACAGAAGATGCACTGATCCAAATTGACATGAGCGAATACATGGAGAAATTTGCGGTATCTCGCCTTGTTGGAGCGCCTCCAGGATATGTTGGTTATGAAGAAGGTGGTCAATTGACTGAAAAAGTACGTCGTAAACCTTATGCGGTTGTCTTATTGGATGAGATTGAGAAAGCTCACCCGGATGTATTTAATCTCATGTTACAGGTGTTGGACGAAGGCCAGTTGACAGATAGTTTGGGCCGTAAAGTAGATTTCAGAAATACCATAATCATTATGACTTCAAATATTGGGGCACGCCAATTGAAGGAATTTGGTCAGGGTGTTGGTTTCACCACTGCAGCAAAATCACAACAATCTGATGCGCATTCACGTGGAGTTATTGAAACCGCTTTGAAAAGAGCTTTCGCTCCTGAATTTTTGAACCGTATCGATGATGTGATTGTGTTCAACTCATTGACAAAAGAGAATATCTTCAAAATCATTGATATTGAATTAAGGTCATTGTTCAAACGTATCGCTGATTTGGGTTATACCATCAATTTAACGGATGAGGCAAAAGATTTCATCGCAGACAAAGGTTATGACAGTAATTTTGGTGCACGTCCATTAAAACGAGCAATCCAAAAATATCTTGAAGATCCGATTGCAGAAGAGATCCTCAAAGGAAATGTGCAAACAGGTTCAGTTTTGACCGTGAGCATTAATCCTGAAACCAAAGATATTGAGGTTTCTAGCTCAGATTCTAAGTCTTCAAAAGACACCGCTGAGAAGTAAGCTTCAGCTATCTTTAAAAATAATTTCAATAAAATGCACCTTTATGGTGCATTTTTTGTTATAAAGAAACTAAAGAGTAAAAACAAGTCAAATTTATCTCAAAACAATAAAAAAAATTGTAATCAATAAAAAAACAAAGAAAATAAGCTAACTTATTTAATCATTGATTATATTTGATTTAAACATTAAATCAAAATCACAATAATTATGAGAAGAGAACTTTATTTTACTTTCTTATCGTTAATATTCCTTATCTATAGCTGTCAAAAGGATAAAACTAACAATCAAGAAACCAACCAAATCCCCCAAGAACTAACTCAAGACAATTACCATACTTTTGCAAAATCTCTAGCAAAAGTGATTGATAACAAAGAAATTAAAGCTGCTTTGAAAACAAAAGCTCTTGAAAAATTCGATGGAGATTACGATGTTTTAGTTAAGGATTTTGTCCTTATTAAACTGAAAGATGGCAAGTCGATACTGGATTTGTTAGCGAAACAGAATGAGGAAGTCAGATCAATTATTGCTAACAACCCATTACTGACAATCTATGTTCCAGAATTAAAGATTTTCAGCGCGAATAATTGGGATACAGAAAAAACGACGCCGATTGTTGCGGTGAGAAACAATAATGGAAGCAATAAAATATATGCATATAATACTCGTTTAAATATCCTTGAATTGGATAAAAAGATCGAGCCCACCAATCCGACAATATTAGTTAAAACAAATGAACGCTTGCCTTTGATCAACGACGAATCCACACAAGTTATTATTGCCAAATCGTTCGATAGCACCTCATCGGTCAACAAAGCTGCTTCAGTCAACAATAGAGCTTCATCAAACAGAAATTGGCGTGTTTTAGATCCGCTTGCACCGAAAGTTCTTGAAGCAATCAATAAGAATATCCCACTTTCCAACATTCGAGATTATGTATATTATGGATTAAATCCTAATGAAAACATTAATGAAAGTAAGCTAACCGGCTACGACTATGCCGAGCATATCATATCAATACAACTAACGGATGAATTAGTGTTAAACAAAATTGCTGATTGGGGGGAAGGGGATTTGGAGATAAAAATAACCGTTAATATTCCTCAACAAAACGGCACTCCTCTACAAATAAATAAAGTAATTTTTTGTACAAAGGACGAACTCTATCAACCTCCTAGTGGGCGAACTGCAGGCTATTTAAAGCCATTCGTAGGATTCGATCCAATACAGATTGCAACGTGGGATAACTACAATTTAGGTAATATGTGGACTTTCCACGCGGAGGAATTCGATGAAGGAGAGGAAAGAACAACCACAGAAACTATTGAAAATACGTTCACAAAAGAAGGTGGAGGTTCATTTGAAGTTACATTAAATGAGATTTTTAAGATAGGACTATCAGGAAAAGCTTCAAAAGTGGAAAGGAAAACATCCACTTTCACAATGAAATCCACCAATAATTCAGACAACATGTATGATGCAATTTTAAACTATTTAGAACCTGTGGCTCAACTAGAAAAAGTAGGAAGAGATTCTTATCAATATAGACCTTATTATTTAAATACCGGTGCCATAAAAATTCGTGTTGAACCATACCCTACAGGAGGTTTATAAAAATAATCAAAAATTATTTCAACAAAATGCACCTTTATGGTGCATTTTTTGTTGTATATAAATTTAGCGTTAAACTTTCGCACTATTTTATCGTCCTATAATAAAAAAAATATCACAAATAACACAAACAATATGAAAAGACTTTTATTCGCAGCACTAATTGGAACCGCAGCCTTGGTTTCATTTTCTTCTTGTAAGAAGGAATATATTACTCAAGAAGTGAACGTTTTAGACGGCACAAGTTATGTATTTCCCGTAAAATCAACTGAATGGGTCAAAGAGGGTACTAATACTTATAGAAAAGATATCGCCATCAAAGATTTAGATAAACGTTATTATGAAGACGGTCATGTTAGCGTGGCCATAAATGTGGATGCTACTCCTGATAGATATGAAGCGATTCCTTCAGAACTATATGGATATCAGTTTTCGTACAACTATTCTATTGGCGTCGTACGTATTTACGCTAACGACGTAAGTGGGGGAGCTCCAGCTGCACCAGACAATATGATCGTTAAAGTTGTTTTAACAGATGCCACTATAGGAAACTAGTAAAAAGATCGTGAAAAATTAAAATGCCTCAAAAGTTGAATTCTTTTTGAGGCATTTTTTTATGTTAACTATCCTTTCAGTAACAACTCCGCATGTTCCAGTGCTGCATCTGTGGGATTGGTACCACTGAGCATCTGAGCAATTTCCTTGACTCTCCCCTCTTGATCTAACCGAACAATGTTAGATATGGTTCGGTTGGCTTTGTCTTCCTTATATACCTTATAATGCGCAGCACCTTTAGCTGCAATTTGGGGCAAATGGGAAATAGCAATAACCTGCATATTCTCAGCAAGACTTTCCATCACCTCTCCTACGCGTAGCGCAACCTCTCCAGAGATTCCTGTATCGATCTCATCAAAAATAATAGTAGGTAATGCGGAAGTTTTAGCAACTAAGGATTTAATGGCCAACATAACACGAGAAAGCTCTCCGCCAGAGGCAACCCGATGAATGGATTGCAATGCCTGTCCTTTATTGGCCGAAAATAAAAACTGTATTGAATCCATCCCCGATTCCCGCATATCCCCTTCCTTTAATGGTTCCAGATTAATTTGAAGTCGTGCATTCGGCATACCTACATTTGACAAGGTCGCTTGCACATCCTTTGCGATCATGTCCAGTACCTTTCTCCTGGCTGCTGATAGTTCCTTTGCATTTTTCTGAGCAATGGCTAATTTAGCCACAACCTCTTTTTCCAATCGCTCCAATTGCTCATCCGAAGAATTTATAGCAAACAGTTTGGATTCAAGATCATCACGTAATTTGATCAACTCCTCAACGGAGTCCACATGATGTTTTTTCTGTAAGGAATACAATAAGCTCAAGCGCTCATTGATTTCCAATAAAGTACCTTCGTCGATTTGGGTATCCTCCTCAAGAGAGCTCAGCTCTGCAGCGACATCCTTCAGCTCAATCCATGTGCTCTTTATTCGTGCGGCTAAATCTGCCGCCTCAGACAGAAATGAAGCGATGCCCTCCACCTGGCTCATCGCCTCTTTTAAACGGCTTAAAACTGCCGTATCTTCATTTTCCAATAGATGTGATGCCCCAGTTAGTGCACGCTTGATATCTTCTGCATCTTCCAACTGCCGCTGTTGTGCTTCGAGTTGTCCCTGTTCATCTGCTACCAATCGGGCGGCGTCAAGTTCATCAAATTGAAACTGAAAATAATCCTGTTCTATTGCAGCCTTTTTTACCAGATCTTTAAATTCTTCGAGTTCTTTTTTTGCTTTCTTATAAGCGAAGAAGCTCTCTCGATAGCTTTGCTTCAGTCCGAAAGAGCCTGCTACACTATCCACTACCAAAAACTGAAAATCTTCTGTATTAATCTGCAATGTTGCATGTTGAGAATGCACATCAATCAACTGCTCGCCTAAAGCTTTAAGGATAGCCAGGGTGACGGGAGAATCATTAATAAATGCCCGGGATTTACCATCGGGAGATATCTCTCTTCGAATAATCGTATGGTCCGCGTAATCGAGATCATTTTCCTCAAAAAAACGAAGTAGCTGGTAAGGGCCAATTTTAAATTCCCCTTCAATCACACATTTCTTGGTTGGGTCGAAAAAATGCTTGCCCTCTGCTCTATTTCCTAAGATCAACGATAACGCTCCCATGATAATAGATTTACCGGCACCGGTTTCACCGGTAATCATATTCAAACCTTTATCAAATTGGATTTCCAATTCGTTGATGAGCGCATAATTTCTAATATGTAAGGTATCTAGCATATTCTTGAAGGTCTAATTACAGTTTAGAGGAAATACCGTTCCTCAATCGGATCCTATGTTTCATGAACCTTTCTGTAGGTAATTTACCTAAAACTCAGGCGATTTCAATATATTTTATTTAAAAAAATAGCTACTCTGCTTTAATAACATGCCCACTTTTAATTTTCCTAGGCACTAAATACTAAAAATAATATCATTTTTCCAAATTAAAAGCTATTATTTTTAGTAAATTGATTTTATTTTTGACAAAAGAATGTTCTCATTTAGCACTATTGACATGAATAAATCCCTATTTTTATGGCATGCAAGATTATAGTGCTACGCTTAAAAAATACATGCCTGAAGAAGCTGCGCCGATTATATCCAACTGGATTAATCATACCCGCTGCTTATTTAAGATCTCTCGTTCAAGGAGTACCAAACTAGGAGATTACCGTGCACCGTTTAGAGGAAGCCCACACCGCATCTCAGTCAACCATGACTTAAATTCCTATTCATTTCTGATTACGACGATCCATGAATTTGCCCATTTACAAACCTGGAACAAACACCAGCATCGTGTCAAGCCACATGGTACTGAGTGGAAAAATAATTTCAAGGAACTGATGGAGCCCTTCCTTAAATTGAATATTTTTCCAATCGATATTAGCAGTGCCATTCATCGCTACATGGAAAACCCCGCGGCTTCAAGCTGCACGGACCTTCACCTGTTTCGCACCTTAAAATCATACGATACCGTCAAAACCAATGCCCTTACGGTGGAATCTTTGGAGGATGGCCATTTCTTTAAACTAAAAAATGGTCGTTCATTTCAACGCATTGAAAAGATAAGAAAACGCTATAAGTGCATGGAATTGAACAGCAAACGCATGTACCTATTCAATCCAATAGCGGAGGTATTTCTGCTAGAACAATGATTTTTGACAAATACATTCATTATATTTTTATCTTTGCTAACTTAGGAAATAATTAAAGAGAGCTTTTATGTTACACTTACACTCGACTATAGCAATTGTATTATTGCTAGCCCTGGTGATATCGATCGTGATCACCCTATCAAACTACCTAGGCAACAAACCGTACAACCGTAAAATTGCTTTATTGGGTTTTATCGCATCGCATATTCAATTATTGGTGGGATTGATTTTATTCTTTTATTTAAAGTACCCATCAATGATCTCTGGCGCCGTAATGAAAGATCCGACATTACGTTTTAAAATCATCGAACACCCTTTGACAATGATCATTGCCATTGTATTGATCACAATTGGTTACTCTAAAGCTAAAAAGATTGAAAATGCCAGAAAAGCAAACCAAACAGTTGTAATTTTCTATATCATCGGTTTGATCTTGATCCTTGCTCGCATTCCTTGGTCTACTTGGTCACTTTTCGCATAGTCTGCGATAATCATACAAAAAAAGGCCTCACGATCGTGAGGCCTTTTTTTGTACCTTGTAGATCATGGAAGCATAAGGGGACGGGATCGTCAACGATGAACTGAGTTCGAAAAAAGGATTAAAATAAAAAAGCCCCAGTAAACTGGGGCTTTCAAATATCTTAGTTGACTTTTAATTAGTCACGGTTTTTTCCAAATCCCAAAATTCCGAAAACGGTTTTGAATGCGATAAGTGCACCTACGATCATGGAGATGTTAGCTATCGCGGAAAACAAAAAAGTTTGTTGACCCATTGCCGCACATACATCCGGTACAAAACGGATAAATGTACCTATTAAACCTAAAGCGATCGCTACTACCAATGTTTTGTAGTAATGAGTTTGGTTCGCATTATTATCAGTTGTCTTTGGACCTCTTGGTTGTACAGTTTCTGCCATTTCAATTTCGATTTTATTCGATACAAATGTACAAAATAATCTATGTTAGAAAAATAAAAATGAAAAAAGCGGAAACACAGGGCTTTCATCTCCCAATACTTATAAATTAACTCGGTTTAGCGCGTTTAAAATTCCCTTAAATGGCGCCATATAAACACTTGAAAGTTCTACTCAGCGTCACTTTTACCTACAAAACTATTCAACTCTTTATTCACCTCATCCAGCAACTGTTGCTCTGTAGGCAGGTAAAGGTCGTATTGACTTGCAACAATCTGTTTTTGGTCTTCAGGAAGCGTAAATTTGACGACCGCATCGTTTTTACTCGCACATAGCAAGATGCCAATCGTCGGATGTTCATGCGGAAGCTTTTCAATACGGTCATAGTAATTAACATACATCTGCAATTGACCAATGTCCTGATGCGTTAATTTATGGGTCTTAATCTCAATGATCACAAAACTTTGCAACAAACGGTTGTAAAAGGCCAAATCAACAAAAAACTCATCGCCTTCGATATGAATACGTTTTTGTCTAGCGACAAATGAAAAGCCATTCCCTAATTCTAATAAGAACTCTTGAAGATGGGCAATAATGGCGCCCTCAAGATCTTTCTCATAGTAAGCGCTTTCCCGTTTCAAACCCAAAAATTCCAGCACCATCGGATCTTTGATAATCTCCTTCACATCGGAAGGCATCTTTTCCTTTTTCGCTACAGCCAACACACTTTCTTTATCGTTGCTAAGCAACAGGCGTTCGTATAAATTACTAAAAACTTGTCTTTCGAGCTGTCGTGATGTCCAGTTATTTTTGATTGTTTCAGCCGTATAGAATTCTCTTTGTTCGTCCAAGTCAAGTCGCATTAACAATCGATATTGCGTCCAGCTCAATTGCGAACGCAGTGCGTTCGCAATTGGAAATACCCGGTAAAACTGCCGGAACAATTCAATTTGCCTTCGCGAGAATCCACTCCCAAATTCAGGTTCCAATGCCTTAGCAAGATATTGGGTCAGATATTTCCCATAATCGGCCCTATCTTTACCTTGCTGTTCCTGCTCAAAAATACGTTTGCCTATGTGCCAGTACATTAATGTGCGTTGATGATCGACAGCACGCACAGCATTTTCCTTGGCCTGCACAATAATTGCCTTTATATCGGATACTAAAGTTTGATCGGACAACATAATTGTTTATTTTCTTGGTATTACTTCTGTAAATGAATAATACAAAGATAACTACAAACAATATAAATACTAAATATTTTAGTAAACAATTCCCTGTCACATCAAATTTAATTACCCTCTTCAAGAATTATTAGCTAAAATGATTCTTTTCTATACTTTTAAATTTCAGCTACTTTTTAAAATCAACAGAAAATGAGATACGTGAGAATCTACTTTTATTCTATCATAAAGTTTGGCTAACTTCACTGACAAGAAGAAAAGTAAATGAAAATAGCTGACAATTATTTATCTGGTTTAAAGAAAGCATACTATGACAATGGTAACGAAGAAACCTGGAATCATTTTGAACAGATTAAACATGGTGCAAGCAAAACAGATATTTTTATAAATGCGATAAAGCTAATTTAAAAAATCTATTGGATGGATTAAAACGTATAAAAAACCAATGAATGCCTTTAAATTAAGATATCCTATTATATTGATCCATGGCACCGCAGCTGGAGATAGTAGTTTGTTTTGGGGCAGGATTCCCAAGACTTTCAAAAAAAACAATATTTCATTTTTTTATGGTAAGACCGATGGATGGGGCACCGTTGCTAACAATGCACAGATGCTGAAAAGAAATCTGTCAGATCTTGCAGAAAAAACAGGTATCACTAAATTTAATCTCATCGCGCATTCTAAAGGTGGGATCGACGCTCGCTATTTTATTTCAACGCTAAAAGGCCATCAAATGGTGGCCTCCTTAAGCACATTATCCACGCCACACTTAGGAACACCAATAGCAGATTATTTAATGGAAAAACATCTATCCGGGGATTCTGTTACAAAAAAACTGATCCAACGTATTTCTTTCTTATTTGGAGGGCAATCTCCGGCCCCAATCGAATTAATCCGAGATCTCAGTGTAAAAAAAATGCGTGCTTTCAACCAGCTCAACCCCAATATGGACAATGTATTTTATCAGAGCTTTGCTTCGACAATGAATAAGCCACAGGATGATTTATTGTACGCATTGAGTTTTAAATACCTGACGGGACTGGCAGGTAAAAATGATGGGATGGTCCCATTAGAAAGTGCAGTGTGGGGAGCCAACTTTAAACATATACATGCTTCCCAGGGTATCTCGCATGCTGGTATTACCGATATCACCCGTAACAATATTGGGAATGTACATATACCACAAATCTACTTAGACATTATTAGTGGATTAGGAGCTTTAGGATTATAACGATTAACAAATGTATACGCTATACGCACTAATTTTTTTGATATGGTTTGGTATCCCAGGCCTATTCATCTATTTAATGTACTGGATCCTAAAAAAATCTGGCCGTAAAAAGTTGGGAACTATCGTCTCGATTGTTTTAATATTGCCTTTTCTTATGCTCACGCTATACCTACTATTTGATGATCTATTATTCTCTAAATCTGATGCAAGACAACTACTCAGCGAACACCATATCACGCTAAACGATGATTTTAAAATTATTTCCAATCAAAGTGGTGGCTTAAGAGATTACACACATCAATTTGAACTATCTATTTCCGAAAAAGACAAACAATCTTTTATCGATAAACGAACTTGGAGTGACAAAATGGATGAAAGAATAGAAGTTCATAGCTCCGCGGTAGACAGATATGAAGGTGACACGCTACGCGCCAATTATCATGACAATGATTCCTATACCTATTCCATGTATCGTCCAAATGGCAAAGGCATCACTCCAACATTTATAAAAATCTGTGTATCCAATCATAAAAATACATTGACATACGAAGAGATCTTAGACTAGTTCAACACAGAACCGGTCAAACCTCCTATCGCTTTACTTTTAAATATGTGCCCCTATATTTTGTTACTTCATACTTCGCAGCAAGCAAAGTATGAAGCAACAAAAAGGTTAGCCATTCAACATCTTGACGGCAAGTATATGTTTGCATAGCCCTCTTTTTCCCTGATGATTAGTAAACCAATTGCAGGTACATTGCTGCTTGTCGTCCTGTATAATGACGGTATGTTGCACACCTGACCCGTCCACTCTAGCTTCAATATAATCCTTTGTATTCTTAACAAATTGTACACCTGCTGTGGCAACGAGTTTCTTTGCATTTTTTAGCCTCGGGTTCAATGCCAAGATACGTTCCATCTTAAACGGTAATCGTCTATAATAGTGCTGATGGCTATGCAGATCATAGCCAAGCAACCCAATAGAAGACAATGATGCTGATAGCGTGTCCATCGTATCAAAGTCGACATCATGCTCAATTGAAAGCATTGTTGGATCAAATAACTCGTTGGATTTAAGTAATCCGTTGACGGCATGAATCCATTCATCCGGAACGGCCTTAATCATATTTTCCAATACATTACCTTCGCCCGAAAATCCGCGATAACTATCTGGTGACAACGCAAGAGTCAGTCTCATTTTACCAAAGTCGGCAACAAAAGCCGCACTTTCACCTCCTTTTTCCTGATAAACAAACAACTTATCTGCGTAGGTCAACAACCCCTCCAGTAAACGCAACCGCTGTATACCACCAATACGCACCGCATCACCTGTACTTATAGGGGAAAACACAAATCGGCTAGCCCTTCTCGTCAGATAAAATTCTCCCTTCACATTCCCTTTCGGAATGCCCTGAAATAATTGGATAAGCTGAATTTTATTTAATTCAAACTGTAACTCCATACCTGCCAAATATAATTGGACCGAAGTCAGCCCTTTGATCCAACGCGGGGGCAAAGTCACTTTCTTTTCGGTCACTTTAGCCTTATCAGTACTAATGGCAACCTCATTGCTTCCTACTCCCAACACCATCTTTTCGGTTCTCTTGACAGCATTTAGCGCATTGAGCATCGGTTCATTGAAATCCACATTGGTTGTACCACTCGTAATAAACTCACCATCAATAGCATCTTCCAATAAATCCAGGCGTGCATAAACACCATTACAGGAAGAAAAGCCCTCAAAACGAATCTGATTGGTACCAGCAGAAACGATAGGATCTCGTAAACTCGGAGGTACGGGACCAAAACTTGACCGCACTACTTTCGACAAGGTCAACAAACATTTGGATGTCAGTAAAGGATCCGTCAAACTCCCCCAAAAGAAACAAGGTACATTGGCGATTTCTGCCAATTCCGACTGATGTGCCAATACCAATTGCTGTATGCCCGATTGTTGGGTCAGTTGTGAATTTCTTGCATAGCTAATCGCTAAATCTTGCTCTGCCATATTGTTATTTTCTTATTTTTTTCAAAATGGGTTGTAAACTCTTATATATTTCCAGCTTCTCAAAAACCTGTTGAAGATCATCTGTAAAATGATATTGCTCCTTGTTCATCAAATCGTAATAATATTCGACGATTTTTTTAAAATTGGTCGGCATTTTTTCAGCAATGATGTAATGCGCAAAAGCCGCATCCAATAGCTGCAACAAAGCATTGTTATGCTTCGAAGATATATCGCGACATTGCTCCAACACTTCAACACAACGGCCAATCGGACCATACCCATTGCTCAGCAACATTCCCAATTGTTCACCTAATACAGTGGTGTCCAATCTATTTTCGTTAACTGCAGCCAAAATAACTTCAACAGCCATTGCGCGCACCTCCTTCTCTTTATTGAAGAGCGAAGTTGCCAGGTATAGATTGGACTGTTGATCAAAACGGAAAAAATCGTACAACATCTCTTGCAGGTAGGCTGCTGAAGACTTTCCACCAATATCACTTTTGCTATTCAGTCCCATCGTTAAAAACATGGAAAGACTTTCCGTATTCTGTGGCATCAAACTGTGCATATAGGCTATATCCGCCCTGTACAAATAATAAGACGATAAGGTATCATTCCCACGGTTGAAAATATCTTTGTGGTACAAAAAGGTCTCCGTTCCCAGCTTGTATGAGGGGAAATGATAGGTCAGCTTATCTCCGTTATATACCTGCTCCGATTTTCTAGTCGTATAGTTATAACCGTTATAATAGGTTGGTTCTATTTTCAATGCCGGGCGGAATGGCTGTCCAGCAAAAGGAATATCCGCTAAAGGCCCTTTGGTAAATTCTTCAAAATGGGTATCACGATGATGCGTGCGCGCCACTGTAGCCCATACACCAATCCAATTGACCTGATCGGAATCTTTGGAAGACAATAAATTTTTAAGCCAAGATTGCTGCTGAACCTTCATCGGATCCAAACCTAGGGCATAGCTGATCACATCCTGTACCTGCTGTTCCTTTATTTGTTTTATCAGTACTTCAATTCCTTCCAGATCTTCACGGACAGTACGGCTCAGTGCTATAGACAAATCCAATAAATTGATTCTCACTCCTGCTTCCTGATAAGCCAAAATACGCTTAACGAGAATGGTCGGTGCGATCCAAAATGGTCGGTGTGTCGGCAGACTCAAAAGTGGCAGGCGGACACCATCAATCCGATAACGCTGCAATAGCTCCAATTGGCTGCCTATGAGACTGACCCATTTCGAGTAATTGTGATACCGATCCTTATCTTTATATACTACCGTAGGTTTATAATACATATTAATAAAGGTCCCTGAGAAATGATTGTACCAGGAAGATTCGCGATAACCTCCTGTTAGCTGTTTTATGTAAGGCTCCAGCTGGATCTGATAGTCCGAGGGAAAAACAGCTGTCTGTTGCACCCAGGCATTCATTAGGATCTCCACCTGAATGGGGTCGGAACCTCCGATTACCTCCCCTACCTTGAAAAATAACTCGTTCCAGGTCTGTGGATAGTCATAAGCTTCGTTCAGGTAACGAACTTCTGTTGGCTGATAAATATATTGCGCTGAAGATTGACCATTCAGCTCTGCTAGGATTTCGGCTTCAGAATATCCATCCTCTTGCAAAAGATGCTTCAGGTCAACAGCCACTGAACCCATCATTTGGGCTTTATATAACTGAAGCTTACCGGAAAGTTCTTCTGAAGGCTCTGTCTGATTTTTTAAGATGAATTTACTTGCTCTTTCCTGTAACTGTAGGTCCGAAATCATAAATAGATCCGCAGCCAGGGAAACAAATCGCTCCCGCCATTCCGGTTTTTGTTTCAATAGCTTATCAAATTGAATCAAAAGAGTTTTAAGACTTGTCTTAATATCACTCCGCATAAAGATAGGTTCGGCCCAATCTAAAAATTCCTGTAACTGGAAATCACGATGCGATAAGAATGGTTTTAGATACTCAACCACAAAATTGATCACAGCACTATGTTCAGCATGCAATAAGGAAAAGAAACGTTGCTGATGTTCAATCACTGTATTCTCGGAAAGCTTCATCCGCTCAATAAGCTTTCTGAAATAGCTTTTTAGATTATTATTCCAATTTTTGGTTTGAGCCTCGAGCGCCCCAGTGATGATGAGTTCCGGATCGATTTTTCCGTTTTCCAACAGCGTATCAAACACCTTATCCCATAACAATTCATTAACCGCGTTCTGATAATTATAATTCCAATACGTGCTGTGAATACCAGTTTCATATTCAAATACCAGAGGAATATCCCGTTGGACCGTCAATTCATCTGTTGTCAGAAGCTCAAAAAAACTTTTTGATTCATAATTATTAAACCCAGAAATTGAACCTGCATAAAGCTCCGGTTCAAAATCAACATGCCCCATTTGCTCCAAAAAACGGAGATTGTCGTAATTAATCCGTTGCCACTCATTTTTACGAACTAACTGTAATAAATATCCACCCAACCAATTGGGCTTGACATAGGCAAGGATCTGTATCACCTCCTTGCTCCGGGCCTGGTTCAAAAGTTCATAAAAAATATCCCAACTACCGGCATCCGAGCCGGAAAATGTGGCGAGCGCCAGTAATTTTACCGTACGCTGTTGCTCCTTCGTACCCCGTGTCCCCCAGTTGTATTGCGTCTTATTTTTAAATTCAGGATCCTTGGAGAGATCACTGTAGTCGACCCAATATCGCTTGGCAACACGAATTTCTTTTTTTAAAATTTCCAGGTTGCCACTGGAATATTCTTCCAGAAAAGGGATGATATCTTCCGTCCTTGCCTCTTTGATAAGCAACTTCAGTGCTGCTACCGCTTCTTCTTTTCGCTGGCTGGCAGCCGTTGGCTGTCTAACAGCGGATCCTTTTTCCTTACTGTCTACATCTACAGCACCATCTTCAGAATAGCCTTTTTTGGTCTTCTCTGAAATTAATTTATCGGCATCTTTAAGACAGGCTTCCTCGGAATCAAAGGTTTTACTTTTACTTTGCCCAGCGGTTCCGTTCCGTCCATAGGTGACTGTGTGGGTTGCGCCCGCTGTTTGTATTTCCCAAAATTTATCCGATGTCCCGTCTATGTATTTTAAGTGCTTAAACATTATTTATAACTGTAATATCAATTATTTCGCTTACTGTTTAAATATAACGAAAGTAGCTAAAAAAACGTATATTGACATTAAATCACAGCCGCATGAAACGTTTATATATCCTATTTAGCTTTGCTTTGTTATTTTCAGCAACAATGATTGCGAAAGCTGGTCTTTCACCCGATAAAAGTTATTCTAAACAATTAATATATACGCTTCCTGACAATGTCAGAAAGTACATCACACAATTGGCCATTTCGGATGGCTTAGCTAAAAACTCCATTAAAATAAAAACGCGACAGCTGGAGCGAGATTGGTGGCGTGATTAGATTCTTAATGTTAATAAGTTGATTTTGTATATTTATGCCTTAACTTGAATTCAATAGTATTTAACTTCAAACAATATCTATTAATAACCAAACTGGAAAATGAAAAATCTATTTATCTGGACGTCTATACTCGTTTTTTTCGCTTGCAATAACTCGAAATCTCAATCTTACAAAATACCGTTAGAAGAGATCGAAGAAATGTTTTCTAAGATGGAAGCTAATGGAGTTTATACAGATACAACTTTGCTTTGGGGATATTTTTTCACTGCAGATAAAAAAGATCATTTTGATCAGATCACTAAAGAACTCAAAAATCAGAATTTTGAATTTGTTGAAATTTTTCAGGCAGACGACAAAAGCTATTGGTTGCATCTAGAAAGAAAAGAAATCCACAATCCAAAGAGTTTATTTGAACTTGACAAGGTACTCTATCATGTAGCGAAAAAATATGAAGTCACTTATGATGGCTTTGATGTTGGAAATATAAACAAGGGCCAGCCAATACCGCGAAATACATACGTTGTACCGGAAGAATTTAAAACTAACGATTACTTAAATGACAATTTTCCTTACTTACTGGTCCTTAATACTGCATTTGATAGCTTTCTTCATAAGTCCGAATTTTGCTACTTTGCAAAAATAACAACAGCTTGTGTTAGCAAAGACGCAGCGACAATGCTACCAACGAATGAAGAACTGAATGATTTAGATCAATTTGAACATACTATTGAAAATTACCTGAAAGAAAGTAATATCCAGTGTTACTATGTTTTCAGAGACACCCACAAAGGAATCAGAAATTTTTATATCGTGACAAATGACACAACAGGTACGACAACCGCCCTCAATAATATAAAGAATTCAAAAAAATTAAGAGAATTTGATTTTGCCATAGCAACAGACGAAAACTGGGACTTATATCATAATTTTAGAAAGAAAATCCACGATAAATAACATTCTTGAACAGTTAATTTATTCAAATTAATATATGACGGGCCAAGATATAATCAACAACGTCATTGAGAGGAACTCACTAAATATTCTGTAGTAAAATTCCAATTAAACTTTTAATCTTATCTTCAGTATCATGGCTTGCAAGCTGATAAACGAAAAAATAAACGGATGAACCCGAACTTCACTGGACTGGAAAAATTACCCAGAAAATCTGCAAAAAAAAAGAAAGTTTTCCATCAGAATCGGCCCCAAATAATTTAAGATTTCCAAAAGAAGATTAAAATCCCTAAAATTGCATACTCATTTTGACAAGATTTGTTTCGACATCATCAACATGAATTTGCCCTGGCTTGTAGAACGTGATATAAGCAATTAAGTCAAATCTCTTGCCATAAATCGGCTAAAATTAACGCTTATAATAAGATGAAAAAGATTATATTTTTTCTATTACTGATACCTTTTTGGGCAGCTGCTCAAGAACAAAATATCCAAAACTTTATCGTAAAAGAAAACCTTTCCAAAAATGGAAAATTGGCTATAGTTGCATTGGATTCATTGGGAAATACCAATGAGACCATCAATGGCAATTACCTATTTACAATAAATGGATTCTCACAAGCATTGCAGTTTCATGAGGGTGTCGCTGTCCCTAATCAGAAAATTGAGTCATCAACATTTGTATTCTTTAGCCATAAGAATCAACAAACTTCCAAAGGTCGCTTATTTTATATCTATAAGAGCGATAGCGGACTCTCTCCTTTTGCCATTAGCGGATTGATGTTTTTGATTATCCCGGCCATTGTATTAGGAATAGCTTACATGTTTAAAAAAGTGATTATGACAGCGATCGCACTGGCTATAGTTTTCTTTTTATTCAACCATTCACAGGGTTTAGACTTGAGTAAAATTTTCGAATCTATATTTTCAAGTCTCAAAAATCTCATCGGTTGACAACATGATCTCTCGGGAAATCACATCAATTGATGTGATCAAAGTAAATCATAACAAAACGATTGTACATTAGAACGGCATACCGATTCCAAAATTGTATTGAATAAAATTGTATCTGTCGGGTCTATGGGTTTCATAATATTGTACCTTAAATTCCTTGGAATCAAAGAAGTGCTTGATAACCCATTGATCAGCACCTGAGAATTGTGGATCTTTTAGTTTAAGCCCGGCATCTAAGCGAATCACAAAATAGTCCGAATCGAAACGAAGTCCGAAACCGGTACCGATGGCGACTTGCCCAAGGAATTTATTGAATTTAAACTCTCCACCCGGATTTAGTTCTTCATCCTTCTTCAATCGCCAAACATTTCCCATATCCACAAATGTCGCTCCATTCATCTTTGCGCCCAGAAAGTTATTAAGTAATCTGAATCGATACTCCGCATTCGCTTCCAGCTTAATCTCCCCCAACTGATCCAAATTACGCAGGTTTAAACGCAAATCCTCACTAAGACTCTGCCGGTTATATGCACCTGGTCCAAGGGTACGCGCCTGCCAAGCGCGTATACCATTCATCCCCCCACTATAAAAGCTCTTTTCAAAAATCAACAGTTTTGAGTTATTACCATAAGGAATCGCTATCCCTGGATTAAAACGGAAGACAAACTGCCTATTTCCACCAAGATTTCGGTATAAACGATAATCGAATTCTGTCTTGGCGTATTGAAGAAAGGGCACACCAAATATTTTTTTCTCACCATCGGCATTCTTGGGCAATTTTGCCAAGGAGCTAATAAGGTCCAGCACGTTTCCACTCACGTCCAATGTTCCTCTGAAATATTGAAAATCCTCCTTGCTATTCAATTTCTTGCCATTCAGGATAAAGGTATATTGTGTTCCTAAACCAAAATACTGGCGATCGTTGCTACGTACATACAGCTGGTAGCCTTCCTGTACAAGCTTGTTCCGAAAATTGGAATCCAAGCGTCCATCCCGATACTCCAAAACGATAGGCGTAAAACTATGGTACTTATTTTCTGTTTCATACCAAGAGTAATTGAGCGATGTGATAAAATAGCGGTTTGAATAGGTTTTATCTTGATCGAACAACTGCAATGTCATCGAGTAGGTCGTTTTGGGCAAACCAAACTTCCCCCCTGGATTAATATGAAAGGGTACCATCAGACGAGGAATAACCAAATTTACGCCCGCTTGAAAATCGTTATTGAATATTTTACTGGAAAGCCCTCCTGCTAAACGCGGATCAAACAATACGCCATAACGTAATTTCACTTCTAATTGCTCCGAACCACCAAAGATATTACGTTGTGAGAATGTATTTCCAATATTAAATCCGCTCATACCTGAACTAAAAGTATACTCCCCCTCTATCTGGTTTCCCATACGAGGTCTTGGAACGAAATCATAGTGCACATCTAGTTTATTGGAATCTTTTTTGACAAACTGCATTTTGACAGAACGAAAACCATTCATCTCGTACAATCGGTCATAGGATTTATTTTCCTCCCGCAAGGAATAATACTGACCTGAGCGTAAATACATATAACGTTCCAAAGGTTTCCATCTGAAACTATTCGTTTCATCAACAAATAAAAGGCGTTTTGCAGAATCTAGGATACGACGTGGCTCCTTCTTCGACATTGTTCCATAATTCCTTATCGTCATATAAACACTGTCTATTTGATACTTTTTATGTATCGTAGAATCAGATGGATTTTCGACATTAATTTTCAAGTCGATCAAAGGTCCATCGATAGTTGAATCGACCCCAGCACGCATATATTGCCTTACATAATCGTAATACCCATTGTTACGCATCGAAACATAAAGTTTCTCCCGCTCATCAAGCAACTTTGCGGCATCGTACTGGGTATTGGATTTTACGGAAGTTTTAGGAAGTACCTCCCGTTCAAATATTGCCTTTATATCTTCATCCTCAAATTTTCGATCTATATTTCTAACTTGATAAGGAACACCTTCATCCACTTTAAAATCGATATGTGCTCGTTTTTTGGAAACTGAAATCGTAGGTTCGACCTTAGCTTTAAAGTAACCTTTTGAAAATAGAAAACGCCGGATTTGATTGGCAGACAAATCTACCATTGCCGAATCCAGCAAGTGAGGTGGTTCGCCGACATTCCTAATTTTCTTGTTTTTATAGCGTCCGTTTTTAGTATTGAACGTATTGTAAATAAATAGATTTACCCTTGAATTAGGTCTTATTTGATTGGAAATATACGTTTCGGATGATTCTTTCAATGCAGGGGTGACACCAGAAATCTGTACTTTTGTAACCAGAGCTTGGTCATCGTCAAGATATTTTGAAGACCGGCATGATGCAAAAAATAACACTAAAAGCGTTATACTTGCAAATCCGATAAAACGAGTATACTTAATCATCAATAAAAATGTTGTCAAAAGCGCAAATCAGTCTAATAACGTCTCTACAAAATAAAAAGTATAGAAAACAACACGGCCTGTTTATCGTTGAGGGTATAAAATCCGTGATGGAATTTATTTCATCAAGTTATGAGGTTGAGTCTATTTTCTACACGGACGACGCCAACACAAAAGTGGGTAAAATCTCGCATAATATAAAATCCCATGAACTAACGGAAACTGAATTCCAAAAGATTAGCGCACTGAAATCGCCACAAGGTATACTCGCTTTGGTCAAACTTCCTTTACAGCAAAAAATTGTACCAAGTAATTTAAAAAATAAGTTTAGCCTCGTACTCGATGATGTGCAGGATCCAGGCAATCTGGGGACAATTATCCGTACGGCGGAGTGGTTTGGAATCGAACATATTATCTGTTCCATTGGCACTGTAGACGCTTACAATCCTAAAGTAGTGCAAGCAACTATGGGCTCATTGGCAAGACTGCATATCCACTATACTGATTTAACTGATTTTATTCCGGCTACTGGATTGAAAGTATATGGCGCCCTACTTGATGGTCAATCCATTTATCAGACTGTGTGGGCTAAAGAGGGGCTAATTGTTATGGGTAACGAAGGAAATGGCATCAGCGACGAAATAATAGCTTTGATCGATCAAGCTGTCACTATACCACGCCTAGGGCAAGCCGAATCATTGAATGTAGCCGTAGCAACAACGATCTTCTGTAGTGAGATTTCCAGACAAAAACTAACCTAAAACAGATTCTATTTGATGCTTCGCTTACAGCTTTTGATGTAATCCAATCCTGTTTCCTTCCAAATCTTCAATTTCTGCCACGGCAAAGCCCAAGTCGGTATGAAAGGTGGCTGGATATAACTCTTTTCCCCCCAGCGCTAGCGCTTTCCCGATTGTATCGATCACATTTTCTACATGGAAATAAATCAATATTCCTACTTGAGTGGGTTTATAAATTTCCCCTTTTGCTAAAGCTCCCGTAATTCCCGGAAGCATCTCCTGAAAAGGAAAATAAGCCATTTGATTTCCGTCAAACTCCTCCCGTTCAAAGGAAAAGTTAAATGTTTGGCTGTAAAACCGAACAGCCCTTTCCATATCCGTTACAGGAATTTCAAAATATACTCCTGGATTTCTATACCCGTCCATATTTAAACACTGATCTTCATCAAAAATATCAATTTTAATAGAGAAAAAGCCCCGTCGCGACATTTTTCTATTCGTTTAAAAGATTCGATTAATTTTTGTCAAAAGAAAAAGCTTAATCGCTCCAAAAACTGTACATTTGAACAGTTCAATTGAAAGACGGATCGATACCGCTATCCATGTTCTTTTTTGAATATTCACACACGATAAAATTACACCATGCCCGCTGAACAGAAATCCATCTATACGTTACAATTTATTTTACTTTGCTTAAGCTCGCTCCTATTTTCTTCTAGTTTCAATATGATTATTCCGGAACTACCCAATTATCTGAGCAGTTTGGGGGGGGCGGAATACAAAGGGCTAATCATAGCATTGTTTACTTTGACTGCTGGAATTTCGCGGCCTTTTAGTGGTAAATTGACCGATCGGTGGGGACGTGTACCGGTCATGGCAATTGGATCCATCGTCTGTTTCATCTGTGGTTTTCTTTATCCCATTTTAACGTCAGTCGCGGGCTTCCTATTCTTACGATTGATACATGGTTTTTCCACCGGTTTTAAACCTACCTCAACTTCTGCGTATGTCGCCGATCTGGTTCCTCAAAAAAGATGGGGTGAGGCTCTTGGCATGCATGGACTGGCTTTTAGCGTCGGTACAGCTGTTGGCCCAGCAATTGGGAGTGCCATTTTCGAGGCCTTTGGTATCAATGTTATGTTTTATTGTTCTTCTTTCATGGCACTTCTTTCTATTCTTATCGTCATTAACATGAAAGAAACACTGGCGAAAAAAGAAAAATTTAATCTTTCCATGCTCAAAATAAACCGCAAGGATATTATTGAATGGCGTGCCCTTCCAGCTGGAATCGTCACGTTTTTATCTTATACCGCCTATGGGGTCATTTTAACTTTAATTCCCGATTGGAGTGAATACCTGGGACTTAAAAACAAAGGACTATTTTTTCTGGCATTTACAATCGCATCGGTGCTGATACGCTTCGTATCCGGCAAAGTTTCGGACCGTTACGGGAGACCAAAAGTCATTGTTGTCGGAATAGTCATTATTGCTATTGCACTCGTTGCTATCGGCATTGGCAATAGTTTCATTGGAATGATGATCGGCGCAAGCATCTACGGCGTAGGCACAGGTATACTCTCCCCTGCCGTCAATGCTTGGACGATCGACCTTAGCCTACCTGAACATCGGGGCAAGGCAGTAGCAACCATGTATATCTCACTTGAAGCTGGAATAGGGCTTGGCGCACTGCTTGCTGGATTATACTATAGTGATGTTATCCTCCGGATTCCAGTCATTATGTATGCCAATGCGGTAGTTTTGCTACTTGCGCTGACCTATATGCTGAGCTGGCAGAGAAAGCACAAAGCCCACTAGCCTTTATTGTTTTTGCAAACTCATGCAGGACAAAACCTCATTTCCTCTTTAAATGTGTTTCTCAATGGATAGCGGAGAGATCAATAAACTGCCTAGTAATCCGACTACCGAGAAGAACAGATAAGATCGAATACTTGCTTTTATATGCCACGCAATTATATTGCATATAAAAGGTAATTTATCTAAGTTTGATTTATCATGGTAAGCAATTATTTAAAGCTTCAGTATACTTTACTGTCTCGGCATATTCGGGCTACAGGACTGCCTGTTTGGCTCGCCTTTCTCCTGTTGTTTGGATTATGTTATTTTGCTTATTATGCTTTGGTTCAATACCCGCTTTTCGGTTGTTATGCACTACTGCTTTGCAATTTTCAAGCACTATTTCTGCTCACAGAAAAAAACAGAAATGACTTTCTCAAAAATACATACAGTAAGCGAGATTTTCATAAGATCAGAATAGTTGAGAATGGGCTATTAACGCTGCCGTCCTTCGTCATTCTTATACTCCACAGTCAATGGCCCTATGCATTGTTATTGGTTACTTTGGCAGTTGTTTTTGCATTTTTGACATTTAGGGCTTTCGGAAAATCTATTCCGACACCTTTCGCAAAAAAACCTTTTGAATTTATCATCGGATTCCGACGGAGCTACTTGCTTTTACTTGTATTGTATCTATTGGCTGGAATCGGTTTTTATGTAGCCAATTCCAATCTTGTTTTATTTTGCGTCGTTTGCATTGCGCTCCCCTGCGTTTTCTATTATCAATTGCCGGAGCCTATTTTTTACCTCTGGAATCACCATCATACACCAACAGTCTTTCTGATGCAAAAGTTTAAAAGGGGAATTTTACAGTGTCTGCTTTTGGTACTGCCCCTTCTTTTTCTGTATGTTGTCATCTTTCCATTGGATTTATTTAATGCCTGTATTGTATTGGGCGGAATATTACTTTTACTTCCTTTTGCAATCACATTGAAATACGTCGCTTACCCACGGGAGATCAATTTCCCCGAAGGTTTTGCTTTGGCACTTTGTTTTAGCTTTTACCCTTTGATTCTAGCGCTCTTGCCTTTTTATTATATCAAAGCAATCAACAATCTAAAAAATCACTTATGATCGAGCTTACGAATATCAATAAGTCCTTTGGACAGCATCAAGTACTCCACGAGGTTACTTACCTCTTTGATAGCGGAAAAGTATATGGTATCGTCGGTGAAAATGGCGCTGGAAAGACAACGCTGTTTCGTTGTATTGCTGGACTAGAAACCGCCTCGGGAAGTTTAAAATCTGATTTAGAACCGCTGAAAAACAATTTAGGTTACCTCACCTCGGATCCGTATTTCCTTTCAAAGCTCACCGGCGAAGAGTATATTTATCTGCTGACGGATGCACGCGGTAAACAGATCAAAAACCTCAGTGAGAGAAATATTTTCGAGTTGCCCTTAAAGGAGTATGCGAACGCCTATTCCACGGGAATGAAAAAAAAACTAGCCCTGACAGCTACTTTACTTCAGGACAATAATTATTATATCCTTGACGAACCTTTTAATGGCATCGATCTACAAAGCAGTATTATTCTTACGGAGATTATTCTTCGTTTAAAAGCGATGGGTAAAACGATCCTGATTTCGTCCCATATCTTTTCCACGCTAAAAGATACCTGCGATGAAATCTTGGTACTCGAAACTGGCAGAATTAGTAAATCTGTAAAAAAAGAGCAGTTCGGCGACTTTGAAGAGGAAATGAAAGAAAAAATACTACAAAAAGATATCGACAAATTGTGGCTTTAGCATGCCGTAACACTTGAGATAAACAATATGGAAAAACACTTACCTATACTGGAAACTGAACGTTTAATTATTCGTCCAATACAGATGGATGATGCAGCTTATTTTTTCGCAATGGATTCACAGCCGGAGGTTCATACCTTTCTGAATAACAAACCTGTTCAATCTATTGAAGAAATGAAAAAAGCCATCGCGCATATTCAGCAACAATATGAAAAATACGGTATAGGCCGTCTAGGGGTCATTGAGAAATCAAGCAATCAATGGATAGGCTGGACGGGATTTAAGTATATTGACGAATTGGAGAACGGACGTATTGGATTTTTAGACCTTGGTTATCGTTTCAGAACGGAATCTTGGGGAAAAGGCTATGCGACAGAAGCCGCACTAGCCTGCATGCAATATTACAGCGAACAGCTGACCCATTTTGAAGTACATGCCATCACACATACGGGAAACCTGGGATCAAGGCATGTCTTGGAAAAAGTAGGATTTCAGGTAACTGAAGAATTTCATTTCGATCTATGGAATATTCCCTGTTATTGGTATGATCTAGCCATTGACCAATCAACAAACTAATTATATTAGTTATAAAAACTAATTTTTTTAACTTTTCATAGTTTCACTGGGATAAAACAAAATGGTTTTGTATTTTTACACGTTCGAATAAAATATTATTTCGAACATTTCTGTATTGTACAATTTAATCTATTGCTGAGTAAATGAGTGACGAAACGAACTTCCCAACGGAAGATAATCAAGAAGAGCTGGGATCAGGAAAAACAGAAAACGGAAGTCAAACGATACCTTTATCAGGACTATACGAAAACTGGTTTTTGGACTATGCATCCTATGTTATCTTGGACAGAGCCGTTCCACATATCAATGACGGTTTGAAACCCGTACAACGTCGTATCCTCCATTCCTTGAAGGAAATGGATGATGGACGATATAATAAAGCTGCCAACGTCATTGGTAACACGATGAAATATCACCCACATGGTGATGCTTCTATCGGCGATGCCATGGTACAATTGGGACAAAAGGATCTCCTGATTGACTGTCAAGGTAACTGGGGTTTCCCAATTACGGGCGACTCTGCTGCTGCTCCACGGTACATCGAGGGAAGATTATCCAAATTTGCAAATGACGTTGTCTTCAATCCGGAAACAACTGAGTGGCAATTGAGTTATGATGGACGGAATCGCGAACCTGTCACACTTCCGGTAAAATTCCCATTATTATTGGCTCAAGGTGCCGAAGGTATTGCTGTTGGTTTAGCAACCAAGATTATGCCGCACAATTTCATTGAGTTAATTGACGGATCTATTCAGGTATTAAACGGTGAACGTCCGAATATCTTCCCAGATTTCCCTACGGGTGGTATGGCCGACGTTTCAAATTATAATGAGGGTCAACGTGGCGGTAAAATCCGTGTACGTGCGAAAATTGAAGAACGCGACAAAAAGACACTCGCAATTACAGAAATTCCATTTGGAACCACGACGGGCGGTCTGATTGAAAGTGTAGTCACAGCAAACGATAAGGGAAAAATTAAGATCAAAAAAATCGAGGACAATACAGCAGGAAATGTAGAGATCATTGTGCATTTGGCTCCTGGAATTTCTCCTGATGTAACGATTGATGCTTTATATGCCTTTACCGCCTGTGAAGTCTCTATCTCACCTAACACTTGTGTTATCAAAGATGAGAAACCTCACTTTATGAGTGTCAATGACATTCTAACGGAAAACACAATAAACACAAAAAATTTATTGAAACGAGAATTGGAGATTCGCTTAAACGATCTTCAAGAAAAAATCTTCTTCAGTAGTTTATTAAAAATATTTATTCAAGAGGGGATGTACAAGCATCCGGATTATGAAAATGCAGGTGACTTTGAGGTCGTGGTGCAGGTTCTAAATCGCTTGTTTGAACCTTTCTTCGATCAATTTTATCGTGAGATACGACCAGAAGATTACAAAAAATTGATCGATAAACCAATGAGTAGTATTACACGTTTCGACGTTAAAAAAGCGGACGAAATGATGAAAACACTCGAAAATGAGATCAAGGAAGTCAAGCGTCATCTGCGTCAATTGACAGAATATGCCATTGCATGGTTTGAGAAATTGCGTGAGAAATATAGTAAAGACCGCGAGCGTAAAACTGAACTGCGTATATTCGATAAAGTAGAAGCGACCCAAGTTGCCCTAGCAAATGCCAAACTATATGTCAATCGTGAGGAAGGATTTATTGGCTCAGGCATGAAGAAAGATGAGTTTGTATGCGACTGCTCGGATATCGATGATATTATTGTATTCCGCGAAGATGGCAAATATGTTGTTAGTAAAATCCAGGATAAAGTATTCGTTGGAAAAGGAATTATCCACGTTGCTGTTTTCAAAAAAGGTGATGAACGTACAATCTATAACGCCATCTATAAAGAAGGTGAAACTGGTACCAGTTACATTAAACGTTTCTCTGTGGTAGGTGTCACTCGGGATAAGGAATATGATGTATCCAAAGGATCCAAAGGGTCTAAAATCCTATATTTCACAGCCAATCCAAACGGTGAAGCAGAGATCGTTAATATACAGCTTAAACCGCACACAAAATTGCGCAAGTTGAATTTTGACATGGACTTTGCCGAAATTGCAATCAAGGGCCGTGCTTCACAAGGAAACATTGTATCAAAATATCCTGTCAAAAAAATCAGCTTTAAAAGCTCTGGTGTCTCCACACTGGCAGGACGAAAAATATGGTACGATACCATCATGAAACGTCTAAATGCAGATGAACGTGGCCAATACCTTGGCGAGTTTGACGGCGACGACAAGATATTAGTGGTTCTTTCGGATGGTAGTTACGAATTGTCAAACTTTGATCTGAGCAACCACTTCGACGAGAAAATGATCCGGATCGAAAAATACCACCCGGACCATATCTATACAGTTGTACATCAGGACGGCAAGAGCGGAACGTACTTTGTTAAACGTTTTAAATTTGACGATCAACCTATTGGAAAACGCATCTCCTTTATTAATGAAGATGCGGGATCTAAATTGGTATTGATGAGTAATGCGGCTGAACCGATGGTCAAATTGGAGATTTTAAAAGGTAAATCCCAAACGGAAGAAACTCTTGATCAGCCTTTGACTGAAATTATTGACGTAAAAGGAATAAAAGCACAAGGAAACCGCCTGTCTTTCCATACCGTAAAATCGGTTACGCTAACAACGGCGGATGAAGATTTAAGTCAAAAAGGTAAAGAAAAAGCAGCCGAAACGACTACTGATACCACAGAAACAACGGTTGATAGTACCATAACGGCAGAGGACAGTTCCGTGAAGGAGAAGGAGGTAGAGTCAACCGATAAAAATGACGATATCAAATTGGAAATCACTAATCCAAATGACATCCAAATCGACGATAAAGGACAGATGGAAATGTTCTAACTCGTATTCAATACACAAAAAAGGCTCGAATAAATATTCGAGCCTTTTTTGTGTAGGATATAACACCTTAAGTATTGTCCTTTAAGCTTTAAATTCTTTTAGGAATTTTTGAAGTTTTGGAGCAATGACTACTGAACAAAATGGATTTTCAGGATGATCATTAAAATAATTATGATGATAATCTTCTGCTAACCAAAATGTCACAGCTGGTTCTACCGTTGTGACAATAGCGTCCTCATAAACATCCTCATTTTCCAATTCGTCGATAAAATTCTGCGCTAAGATCTCCTGTTCTTCATTATGATAAAAAACAACTGATCTATACTGCGTCCCCACATCGTTACCTTGACGGTTTAATGTCGTCGGGTTATGTGTCTTAAAAAAGATTTTCAATAGGTCTTCATAGTTCACCAGCTCTTCGTCATATTCTAGCTCGACAACCTCAACATGATCAGTTGTACCCGTACAGACCTGCTCATAAGTTGGCTTATCTACATGCCCTCCCATATAACCAGGCAATACCGATGTTACCCCTTCAGTGTTTTGGAAAATAACTTCTGTACACCAAAAACATCCTCCTCCAAATGTTGCTTTCATACTTTTATAATCTTGCGTATTTTAATCTTACTTTTTTCAACCATTCTAGCCGATTTAATAGCTACGGCGAAAAATGTTTAGACAAATATAATTATTAATCGGCAATGAGATACACTGCTACCATTGCGAAAAATGGCAGCCTACGTTCCATTTACCACTTGAGAACGACCCCCTCTTACTCATATTCCCCTATTTTAATATTAATAGTAGTGTTTTCCTTTAATCAATAAATCTTGTTGTTTACTGTCACAAACCGCATAGGAAAAACCTTGTTGTAGCGCATAGGCACCATATTCGCCTTTTTTATTTATTGCTAAGAAACCAACTTGAATTTCCTTCGCAATTGCAGGTTTCTTCTTCACGATACGCATAACAGCTTCCTTACAGGCATCTTCCGGAGAATAACCCTGACGCATCAATTCGACAACCAAGAAACTACCTACATTCCGTATGACTTCTTCACCAACTCCGGTCGATGTAGCTCCGCCCACTTCATTATCGACATAAAGTCCGGCCCCAATAATAGGGCTATCTCCTACCCGACCATGCATCTTGAAAGCCATACCACTGGTTGTACAAGCTCCAGAAATATTTCCATTGGCATCCAATGCCAACATACCGATCGTATCGTGGTTATATTGGTTTCCTGGCAAACGTTCTGCTGCAAAAGATTGGTTTTCAATATTGGCTACAGGTTTGTATTTTTTCTCCTTCAACCATTCCTTCCACGCTTTTTCACCTTCTGGGGTCAGTAGATTTTCTTCCTTAAAACCATTTTCTAACGCAAATTGCAATGCACCTTCGCCTACCAGCATCACGTGGGGTGTTTTTTCCATGACCATCCGCGCTACTGATATTGGATGTCCAATTTTTTCCATTCCAGCAACAGCACCACAGTTACCATCCGCATCCATGATACAAGCATCAAGTGTGACGTGACCATCGCGATCTGGATAACCACCTTTACCAACTGTCATATTTTTGAGATCGGCCTCGGGCACACGCACACCTTGTTCCACCGCGTCCAATGCCTTGCCTCCTTTGGACAATATTTCCCAAGCGGCTTTATTTGCTGCAATCCCAAAGTCCCAAGTTGAAATTACAATAGGATATTTTTTAACACTGCCCTTTGCTGCAATCGTCAATCCTTTCGCATCAAATGCTGTCAATGTCCCCATTGCCGTCGCAGCAATCAAACCTTGCCTAATAAAATCACGTCTTGAACTCATTTCCTTATTAATATTTTATAAAACTATCGCTATTGATTAATCCGGCAAAAAACAATCCTTAAAACTGCCTTCAGTCTACCGAATACAAAAAATTTTCATCATTGACTGCACAAATACATCGCTTTCCTTCTAGTGTATTACACGATCTTACGTCACATCTGCCCCAATCTACTTCATCGATATACGCTGGAAAATGCTATTCTACATTTTTACAGCTTCGTGTTAAACTGAAGAAGGATATTGACTTCACAATCAATAAGCAATATTACAAAATGGTTTTAGCAATTAGATAATTTAATTAAAATTAAACCCAAACATTCGTTTTTTAGCAACATAACATCAAAATCACTTAAAAATCGACAATAAAAATTGACTTATATTATGAATTAATCCTATCTTTAGAAACAAACTAATTCGCATGAAAAACACTCTTAAATTCGCTATTTTAGCTTATGCAAGCCTTATAGGTGTTGAAAGCAGTCAGGCGCAGCAGCTAGATTCCACGACTTATTTCAAGATCAAAGAGTTGCAAGAAAACGTAAAACGTGAATTCGCTCCCGATAAAAGAACCAAGATCGTAGCAATCCAAAAAGCGGATATCGCACAGAACCAATATGTGCTTGAAACAACTGAAAAAGATGCTAAGTTCGTTTTGGAGCAAAAGGCAAAAGATATATCAGCCAATATTCAAGTACAGCTCTTACCTGATGCAAGTGTAGGCGAAAAAACTTCTGGAGTCATCAGGCTCTCCGTTGCAAATATGCGCACATATCCAGATAATGCTGCGGAGCTGACTAGCCAGGTTTTATTGGGAACGCAAGTGGATCTTCTGCAAAAAAAGAGCGGTGACTACCGTGTCCGCACGCCGGATGGCTATATTGCATGGGTACCAAGTTCGTCCATTGAAGCGATGGACAAAACTATGCTGGCAAATTGGCGGCAAGCAGAAAAAGTTATCTATACAGCGGAGTTTGGAAAATCATATTCTGAACCCAATGAAAAAAGCCAACGAGTGTCTGATCTCGTATATGGTGACATTCTTCAGTTAAAAGGACAAAAAAGCAACTTTTATGAAATAGCATATCCGGATGGACGTTTAGGTTATATTAAAAAATCAGAAAGTCTAACCTTAAAAAATTGGTTTGAAACGCGCCAGCCTACGGCGGAAAATATTATCGCCAGTGCAAAAACAATGTTGGGCCTGCCCTATTTATGGGGGGGGACATCGGTGAAAGGTGTAGACTGCAGCGGTTTTACCAAAACAAGCTTTTTTATGAACGGCTTCGTGATTCCGAGAGATGCATCGCAACAAGTACTCGCAGGTGAAAAAATCGACATTTTAGATCAAGAAGGACATTTCGACCCTGAAAAAGCACTCAAAAATCTAAAACCGGCAGACTTACTGTTCTTTGCGGCAGGCAAAAATAGTAATCCTAATGCGCGTGTAACACATGTTGCGCTCTATATCGGCAATGGAACTTTTATTCACGCTGCTGGATTGGTCCGGATCAACAGTATGCTTAAGGACGCTGCAAACTACGATGATTTCCAAACCCGAACTGTGGTTGCTGCACGCCGTTACCTCGGGACCCACGATAGCGCAATACAGAAAGTCGTTGAAAGCAATTATTACAACAATAAATAAACATAGCGATGAGCAATCAATCTGAATGGATTAGTAAAGATTTTGGAGCCTTTAAATTGAGATTTAGACCTTACACGCTAACTTTGCGTCATGTCTTTACAGTAGCTTCCTTTAGCCGGAGCACAACACCGGTTGTATTGACCGAACTAGAGTATGATGGCATTATCGGTTATGGTGAAGCGAGTATGCCCCCCTATCTAGGCGAATCGCAGGAAAGTGTCTTATCATTCCTCAATCAGATTGATCTGAAAGGCTTCAACTCTCCTTTTCAAACCGAAGAGCTCCTGCATTATATCGATCAGCTTGCTTTGAAAAACACGGCTGCAAAAGCGTCCATTGATATTGCCCTACATGATATCCTTGGTAAAATTATGAATCAGCCCTATTATAAGATATGGGGATTAAATCCTGACCTTATCCCACCGACGTCCTACACCATCGGAATCGATACAGAAGAAATGATCCGCCAAAAAGTCGCCGAAGCTGATCAGTTTAAAATTTTAAAAGTGAAACTGGGTCTTGATACGGATAAAATGATCATAGATACCATCCGTCAGGTTACCGATCGTCCCTTGTGTGCCGATGTGAATCAAGGTTGGAAAACGCGTGAAGAGGCTTTGGAAATGGCACACTGGCTTGCAGAAAGAAATGTTTCTTTCTTAGAACAGCCAATGCCCAAGGAGCAGATAGACGACAACGCCTGGCTTACTGAGCATAGTCCTATCCCTACTATTGCCGATGAAGGATGCCAACGCCTTGTGGATGTTCCGGCATTAAAGGGTGTATACTCGGGAATCAACATCAAACTGATGAAATGCACGGGCATGCGTGAAGCTAAACAAATGGCAGAACTTGCTCGTTCTTTGGAAATGAAAGTTATGATAGGCTGTATGACCGAAACTTCCTGCGCGATCAGTGCAGCTGCACAACTTGCACCATTAACAGACTGGGCAGATCTAGACGGTGCTTTATTAATTGGAAATGACATATACGACGGCATGACTGTGGTAAATGGCAGTTGCCTTCTCCCCGACCGTCCGGGAATTGGAATTGTAAGAAAATAACCCTATATTCAGTGCAATGTTTTTTTCTTAAAGAAAAGATTGCACTGAATTGCTATCGCAAGTTTGACCAACACTCGACAGCACCAAAATATTAACAACTAAATTAATCAATTCACACTTTTATGAAACAACATGTGCTCACAACGTTGTGTCTCATAGCCTGTAGTTCGATGCAGTCTTTATATGCACAACAGATCCAAATTGCTGGTAAGATAACGGACAGCAACGGAAAACCAATTAGCGGAGTTACAATAAATGTAAAAGGCGCTAGCCAAGGAACCTCAACAAACGAAAATGGTCTGTTTACCTTAAACACAAACGCCAATGCGACATTAACGATATCTGCCGTAGGTTATAGCCGACAAGAAATTCAGGTCAATGGCCGAAAAACCATTAATATTTCACTCAGCAGTGATGAACAGGCATTGGACGAAGTCATTGTCATTGCCTATGGAACGGCTAAAAAGAGTACCTATACAGGTTCGGCAGCACAAGTAAAATCAGATGCCATTGATAAACAACCTGTCACTTCTTTTGAAAAAGCTCTTACTGGCCGTGTTGCAGGTCTGCAAATGTCAAATGGATCTGGTCAGGCAGGTGCAACTTCAGCTATACGCATTCGAGGCATAGGCTCCATGAACGCGTCGAATGAGCCACTCTATGTCATTGACGGTGTTCCAGTCATTTCGGGTAGTGTCGGACAGATGGGCGACTATATTGTCAATACTAACAACGTCATGAGCACATTAAATCCCAGCGATATCGAATCTATTTCTGTGCTTAAGGATGCTGCCGCATCATCCCTTTATGGGTCCCGCGCGGCAAATGGTGTCATCATTATCACAACAAAAAAGGGAAAAAACGGAGATCCGAAGATCAATGTCAAGTCCTCTATTGGCATTAGTCCTTCCTGGGCAACCAAAAATAATGAACCTGCTTCGGTACAGGATCAAATCAATATGCTTTATAGTGTTTTATACGATTCTAGAATAGCAGCTGGTCAAACGGCAGAACAGGCGAATAAAAACACCTTATTCCGCTTAAATTCTTTGGACTGGAATCCAAATTCGGCAAATTACGGTAAACCAACTTCTTCTTATGGTTTTGGTATTCATGGCTATCAATTCAGCACGGATGGAACCTCACAATGGGAAAATGTACATATCTCAGGAAAAACAGATGGTGTAGAGAATCGAGATGGTAAGTATTATGACTGGAACAAAGCATTGTTTAGAACCGGGATATTCAACAGCAACGATATCTCAGTAAGCGGAGCAACAGAAAAAACCAATTACTATGCGTCTTTAGGATACACGCAAGACAAAAGCAGGATTATTGAGAATAACTTCGACAGAATCAATGGTCGGATTAATTTAACGCAAAAGATTGGCAAATATCTTGAATTTGGCTCAAACGTCAACTACGCTAAAAACAAGCTTATCGGGATGAACGACACCAGAAATACAGGAACAAATTACCTGTATCAAGCGAGTAATTTATTATGGCAGATGTATTGGCCAACTGATTATAAAACAGGTAACGAATATACAGCTCGTTATGGAAGTCTCGCTTATAATCCACTGTATTACAACAAGGAATGGGAAAACTCTTCGAAAACAAGCAAATTATCAGCTATAGAATCTTTATCATTAAAGCTGTTACCTGAACTTACATTGAAGACCATTTTCTCCTATGACAGAACCGAGGTCAAAGATCATATCTATTATAGCGCTAAACATTATAACGGTATGGCAGACAATGGCCGGGTCACAGAGGTGTCTACGTCTATTGAAAAATTGGTATCATCCACAACCGCCAATTACAACAAAAGCTTTGGCTTGCATAATATCGGGTTATTAGCTGGTTTCGAAGCTGAAAAAAACACGACGGATTTTATCCGTGCTACAGGTAAAGATTTACCATCCTCATCACTTCATACAGTCGCCACTGCAGGTATATTGGATGCGTCGGCCTATTCTTGGGGCAATAATATGATGTCTGTACTATCGCGAGCGGAATATAACTACGATGAACGTTATTTTGCCTCAGCATCTTTTAGAAGGGACGGTTCATCCCGCTTGGCACCAGGTCCTCGTTGGGGCAACTTTTGGTCTTTAGCTGCTTCCTGGAATTTAGCCAAGGAATCTTTTATTAAAGAGATTGAAGAAATCAATAACCTAAGAATTAGAGGTTCCTATGGGGTAAATGGAACATTACCAACGGATCTTTTTGCTTGGCGCAATTTAACAAGTTATTCTAACAAATATATGACGCAGCCAGGTGGTGGGCTTAATAATTTAGGCAATCCGGACGTCGCTTGGGAGAAAAATTACTCCACAAACATCGCATTGGAATTTGGTCTGTTCCACAATAAACTATTCGGTACAATTGAATATTTTAACAGAGACTCGAAGGATCTTTTACAGAATGTTCCGATCTCCACAATTACTGGTTTCGGCTCCATATTGCGAAATGTTGGCGAAATGAACAATAAAGGTATAGAGATTGAACTGGGCTCAGATATTGTTAAAAATGAAAATTGGAAATGGACATTAAGTGCAAATACCGCAATTATCAAATCCAAGATTACAAAACTATATGGTGGACGAGATATCGTCTGGTATGATCCCACAGGTGGAGACGATAGAGCTCGATTTATTTATCGTGAAGGAGAATCGTCTTTATCTTTCTTTGGGTTGGAATGGGCTGGTACCGATCAAACCAATGGCAAAAATGTCTGGTATACTAACGATGGTACTGATGGCGATTTTTTGTTCAACGGAAAAGCTGCAAGTTATGATTACAAAAAAGCTAAACAAACCATCATCGGAAATGCTAATCCTAAACTATATGGCGGTATAAATTCTGACATCGATTATAAAAATTTTTCATTGGGATTGAACTTTGCTTATAAAATTGGCGGCAAACTTTATGATGCGACATCCAAAGATGTTGCCGATGACGGCTATTATTGGGAACGAATTCATGCCGCTTATTTTACAGAAAATAGCTGGTCACCTTCAAATACGGATGGAACTTACCCAATGGTTACCGGAAGAGATCTGGAAGATGTGAACCAGATCAGCAGTAGACAACTGTTTGACGCGTCATATCTTAGATTAAAGAACATTTCGTTGAGCTATAGATTACCAAATGAATTTTTAAAACGAGCTGGCATCTCCAATGCAAGGGTATTTTTCAATGGAAGCAATTTATTGACTGTTTCGAAATACAAGTATATGGATCCAGAAGTTAACCAATTTGGTACGCGGGGCTGGGAAACACCATTGGCAAAAACGTACACTTTCGGTGTTGAATTTAGTTTTTAACGAAAAAAAACAGTATTATGAAAAAGCTTTTTATTGCCTCGTGCATAACAATATCATTAGCAATCAGCTCTTGTAGCAATTTTTTGGATGTCACACCGACCAATATGGGGGACTCCAATACCTCCATCCAAACTGCTGCTGACGCAAAGGTTATTATGAATGGATTAATGAGTAAAATGGCAAATGTAGCCTACTATGGACGAAATTTCCCGCTCTATGCTGATGCCAAAGGGGGTGACTTTACGATTGCATCCCAGGGCCGCGGTTATGACTATCTTTATGTATTCAATCATTCGGCCTCTTCTAATCCCTATTCAGGCATTTGGACACAAGGGTTTCATACACTCGTGCAGATCAATAATCTTTTGACAAATATCGATAAACTAATCGCTGCCGGTTCGACAGAAAATTTTAATACGTATAAAGGACAAGCATTGACCGCAAGAGCCCTCATCAATTTTGATCTTGTCAGGTTGTACGGAAAACCCTACAACATGGAAAAATCTGCCCTTGGTATCCCTAATGTGACGAAAGTACTCGAATATAGCGCGCAGGAAAAACGTATCTCCGTTGAGGAAAACTACAAACAAATAGTACAGGATCTAAAGGATGCAGAAAGCTTATTGCCAAAATCCAAATCGGATGGATATTTCAATTTTTTCGCCAATAAAGCACTGCAAGCTCGTGTGTATCTCTATATGAATGATTATGATAACTCGTTAAAATCAGCGCAGGAGGTCATAGACTCCAAAGTCTACACATTGTATAGCAATGAAAACTGGGTAAAATCCTGGACAGGTATGTTTGGAAACGAATCTATTCTAGAATTGGGTGTCTATCCGAATGAAGCTGATGCAGGGACTAGTTCACTGGGTGCGATGTTCCGCAGAAAAGGACATGGCAGTACAGCCATATTGGGAAACTTTATAGCCGCAGATCCATTCTTGGCCAAACTTAAGAAAGACGAGACAGATGTCAGATGGGGTGTTATGGCGTACGATGAAGTAGGCACCACCCATTTAGGAGCGGTCTATAAATATAGCGGTAGCACCACGCTTGCCGGTGATAAAAATTCAACAGCCAATAGTACCGCTGTCAATATTAAGGTCATCCGTTTGTCCGAAGTATATCTTATCGCTGCTGAAGCTGCTCTATTAAAATCATCTCCTGACAAGGCCCTTGCAGCAAATTACCTGAATGCAATACGCCAACGTTCTCCAAAATTAGATGTCGCGACCTCAGGCACGATTACTTTAGATATGATTGCCGATGAGAGAAGCAAAGAGCTCCTTGGAGAAGGTCATCGCTTCTTTGATATGATGCGCTGGAACAAATCGATAACTTTTGATGATGATTTAGGAAATATAAGCACAACAAATAGGCAAAAAACCATCGATAGAACCTTCTTTAAAACCATTCTTCCTATTTCACTGGATGAGATGAATGCAAACCCAGCTATAGCAAATCAACAGAATACCGGCTACTAGTAGTCTCAAAAAAGAGAAAAGGTCACAGCCTATGCTGTGACCTTTTTTCTTTTTTGAGCTATATTAAGCATTCCTAACTTATCTGATTTTTATACTGCTGTTGCCTTGGTTTTTTCAAATCGATTGCATAACCATTAACTACGGCGTAAATGATCTTGCCTTCTTTCCGAAGGAAAAAATCCGCCTGAGCTCCGAGAGCTAATTGTTGTGAAAATTCTATAGCTTTTTTAGTTAATACACGAATTGGAAGGTTATGCAAAAATTCTCCTGGGATCACATTTTCAATCATAACAGCGGCGTAGCCTTTTTCAAGTAATCCCATCACGATGGCATCATCTAAATCTGCCAACGAAGCAAATGGCTCCATATACATCTTGGCTGGGGCAAACTCCATTCCTGCAACATCAATATCTACATAACCATAAAAATCTTGCAGATCGCCAATATCTTCAACAATACCCCCTACGTAATAGTCTGATCCAATTGTCTTTTCATTCTGCCGAATGGCAACATCGACAAGCAATGGTTTTCCACTCCGCTCAATGGTCAAATTTCTCAGCAACACATCATGGAGCTTTTCATCATTGAAGGGAATTGCATCGTAATCGGCAATCGAATGCTGTTTAAAGGATTGGTCAGCAATTTCCTCAAATGCTTTTAACAAAGCAACGAAATTACATTTTCGGACCATCATTTTTTCGGTATCACCAACATAAGCTCCTGATTCAATTAAAATCGTCCTGGCGCCCCATTTTTGAAAATTATCACCGAAACCGCGCGGTGTATGCTCATCGTCATACTTTGCAACTGCCCTTGGAACAAATTCCTGAAGGATTTTGTTTATTCCGACAATCACCCGCATCGCATCTCCTCGAGTTTCATTGATACTCCGCGCATAATCATAAGCAGGTGCCAATAAGGAAATTGTTACTGGCGTATTTGTTCCGGGAATATTGTAGTAAATGTTTTGGTTATGCAGGTTAAAGGCAAAATCAGGTTTTAGCAACATGGCTTGCGCCTTCAATAAGGCTCCTTCCACTGTTGCTGCTGCCCTTGCATCTCTGTTCATATCCACATCCATGGCTGTCCTACGCTGAAACCGTTCGGTTCCATCAGGATTTAGCATCGGAATAAAATATAAGGTCATTTTTGATGCTATGTCATCTCTAAAGGCATCAAAACCATCATTTTTCCCGTTGAAAAAATTAAATAGATCAAACAAGGCCATTGTCGCCGTAGGTTCATCACCATGCATTTGTGACCATAAAAGTATCTTGATTGGCCCTTGTCCGTATTGTAGTCGAAAGATCGAACGATCTTCAGTGGACTTCCCAATTTCCGCTACAGTGAAACGTCCAGTGCTCCTGATATTTTCTAATAATGGTAAAATATCAGGATGTTTAAATCTTCTATGCATCAAAGCCTTTTCTTCATATAAAGAAAAGGCTTTGATGAAATCAACTTTTACTAATTTCATATTAATCTTTTAATGCAGGCTCCATTAAAGCAATCGTTCCTTGCGAAGCATCTACACGGACTTTTGCTCCTACGGGCAAAATAAACTGTTCGGCAATATGCCCAACGACAGCCCCTGTATAAGCGGGTATTTTTAACGGTTTGATATAATCATTGAACAATTGGTCAAGTGTTACGGATCCATAGCCACCAGATGGTTTACAATTGGTGCACTTGCCAAAAATAAAACCCTTAATCGCACCCAGTACACCAGCATTTTTCAATTGACAGAACATACGATCAACACGTTCCATATCTTCGTCGACCTCTTCAAGAAAAAGAATTTTATCTTTAAAATCTGGCAGATAAGGTGAACCACATAAGCCGGTCAACACGGTCATATTTCCACCCAGCAATACCCCATCTACTATACCAGGATGAATTGTGGCAATTCGGTCTTTGGTCTGCACAATGCTATCACCTTTAGACTTGGGGTTTTCAAATATTGCTGGCTGATTGGCTACAAATTGGGCATTGAAAGCCTCTGCAAGCTTCTTAGTCCAGGTACTGATACCCACTGCACCATGAAAGGTTATAAGCCCTGTCTTGGCATATAATGCCAAAATTAATGCTGTTATATCTGAATATCCCAATAAAATTTTGGGGTTATTGGCGATCAGTCTGTAATCTAATCGATCTAAAAGACGTGATGTACCCGAACCTCCTCTGATGCAAACAATCGCTTTGACGATCTTGTCAGCAAACATATCATGAATGTCTGCAATACGCTCCTGATCTGTACCGGCCAAATTACCGTAGCGGCTGCGTATATGTTTACCTTCTTTTACGTTAAAACCTAAGGTCTCAAATATCTCACGTGCAATACTAATTGATTCTTCATCATCCAATACACCTGCTGGCGTTATTAAACCTATGGTATCCCCCAATTTTAACCTCGTTGCAAGCAAAGCAGCCTGACCGTACAATTCGGCCCTATCTCCGGTTGGCTGCCCCATTCCCAGTACAGGAATAGACAACACGCTTAAAGCAATCGATTTTAGAAAAGCTCTTTTTTCCATTGCTAAATACTATCGGTTGAACAACAGACGTTCACCAGCACCTTTTTCAATAAGTTGTCCATTGGAGAAAGCAAGTTTACCTGATACGAAAGTATGTTCAATCGTTGAACTAAACGTGTGTCCCTCAAACGGTGACCAGCCGCATTTCGAAAGGATATTCGCTTTCGATACCGTATAAGGTTTGTTCAGATCGACCAATACAAGGTCTGCCCAATATCCCTCACGAATGTATCCTCTATCTTCGATTTGAAACAATGTAGCCGTATTGTGTGCAGATTTTTGCACTAATTGTTCCAGGGTCATTTTTCCTGCTTTGACCATATCTAACAAGGCTTGCAACGCATGCTGTACAAGAGGTCCTCCGCTTGGTGCTGAAGCATAGGGCTGAGATTTCTCCTCAATTGTATGCGGAGCGTGATCTGTCGCTATCACATCGATATGTCCATCCAGTACAGCTTTTAAAATCTGATCGCGATCATTGGCAGTTTTTACCGCTGGGTTCCATTTGATAAAATTACCTTTTGAGGCATAATCCTGATCAGAAAACCAAAGGTGATGAATACAGGCTTCAGCCGTTATTTTTTTATCCTTTAGTGGAATATCATTATTAAATAATGCAATTTCTTTGGCGGTTGAAATATGAAGGATATGCAAACGTGTATTGTGCTTTTTTGCCAATTCGACAGCTTTCGACGAAGACAAATAACAAGCTTCCTCAGAACGAATCAATGGATGCATCTCAATTTTTAATCCATCCTCACCATATTTTTCCTTAAATAGGGCCAAATTCGCCTTTATCGTTGCCTCATCTTCACAATGCGTAGCCACCAAGGTCGGAGCATTCGCAAAAATACCTTCCAACGCTTTTTCATTATCAACCAGCATATTGCCAGTAGAGGAGCCCATAAAAACTTTTATACCACATACATTTCTTGGGTTAGTTTTAAGTACCTCCTCAAGATTATCATTAGCTGCCCCCATAAAGAATGAGTAATTGGCCAACGCATTTTTTGCTGCAATATCATATTTATCTTGAAGCAATTGTTGGGTCAACGTATTAGGAACAGTGTTAGGCATTTCCATAAAGGAGGTTGTCCCACCGGCAACTGCGGCACGGCTCTCATGCCATATATCCGCTTTATAAGTTAAACCGGGTTCTCTAAAGTGAACCTGATCATCAATAAGTCCAGGTAGCAAGTGTAGCCCCTCAGCATTTATTTCCTGATCAGCAGGATGATTAATTTCCTGAGCAATCATTTCGATTCGACCATTGCTGATATATACGTCAGCAACCTCAACTTTACCTTCATTGACAAGTTGCGCAGATTTTATAAGAATAGATGACATGTTGAAATTTTTACTTTGCTTTAGGTCAAAAGTAAAGATTTGTTGTGGTGATATCAAGTTATCTCGATAAAGAGTTGCCTATATGGAGGACAAATTTTTCCTTAAATTCTCTCCTTCCTCCTATGTCAAATTTGAAATATCCTACTCGTATTTGTCTGGATTTGGCGCAAGACGAATCGCATTAAATCTAAACTCCGGAAAGTTAATCGCAAAAAAAAGAGGCCCTAGCCTCTCTTTTTATTCTTTATCGAATTTGTATCCTACTCCTTTTACGGTGGTTACATAATCGTCACCTATCTTTTCGCGCAACTTGCGAATGTGAACATCAATTGTTCGATTGGTTACAACAACAGAATCTTCCCAAATGCTCTTTAAGATCTGCTCACGCGTAAACACCTTGTTTGGTTTTGAAGCCAATAGATACAATAACTCAAACTCTTTCTTTGCAAGAACAATCTTTTGTTCCCCTTTGTAAACTAAGAAAGAATCTCGATCAATGACCAAATCGGCAATTTCAATTTTATCTTGAACAGTGGCATCTGACTCTTCAGAAGTATTTCTTCTTAAAATAGCGTTTATACGACTCATTAAAGCACGCGGCTTAATTGGCTTTGCTATATAGTCGTCTGCACCGACATGAAATCCTGCGATCTCCGAATACTCTTCACTTCTTGCAGTCAAAAATACCATGAATGTACTTTTGAATTCAGGCATTGCGCGCATGATGCGACAAGCTTCAATTCCGTCCATCTTTGGCATCATCACATCCAAAATGATAAGATCCGGATTTACTTGTTTAGCAACGTTGATTGCCTCTTCTCCATTTTGCGCTGTAGAGACCTGATAACCTTCACGATTTAAGTTGAATGCAATTAAATCCAAGATATCTTTTTCGTCATCAACAATTAAAATCTTTTGTTTCGAAGAACTCATTTGTCTTATTTTTTTTGCTAAATTATAAACAAAATGATAACAATCAGTTAATCTAATGTTACCAAATTATTAAGTAATATAATATTTAACAATAACACATTGATTACTTAATTGTTTTCTTCAAAAATGCCTCCAGCTCCTCGCCACGCAAGTTCTTTGCTATAATAATGCCATTCGGATCGAGAATGTATGAGGTAGGCAAGGCTTTCACACGGTAATCAATGACAACCGGAGAACTCCAAGCCTTCAAATCTGACACATGTGTCCAAGTTAACTTGTCATCTTCGATAGCACGCATCCAGGAACCAGGATTATCATCAAATGAAACGGAGAGTATATCAAAGCCTTTACCATGATAGGTATTGTACAACCTAACGAGATTAGGGTTTTCCTGGCGACAGGGCATACACCATGAAGCCCAAAAATCCACCAAAGTATATTTCCCTTTAAAACTCGATAATTTAACTTCTTTGTTTGTTGGTGTAAAAGAAGTCAACTCAGGAGCAGGTTGCCCAATTGCCATTTTTTTCAGTTTTTGGGTCTCCTCTTTAAACTGTGTTACATATCTGTTCTCCGTAAATTCATTTTTTATTTTATCTGCATAGCTAATGATTTCATTTTCGGCTACTTCAGGATCTAAGGTAGAGATTGCATAAAAACCTGCAAGATCATTGTGCTTATTCGAGAAATCGACTGCTTTTTTTGTATATGCACGCAATTCTTCTGCAAACTTTGATTTATATTCAGCACGAATCTTTTCGATCTCAGCTGCTGTCGAATTGGCCGTTAGCTTTGAAAACACCGTCTGCAATGAGTCCTGTAGATAATCGCGATAATTTCGCTCTTTGGCAAAAGGCTGTATAGTCTTTGACAATTCAGAACCATCAACCTGGTAATCATTTACATCTTTATGCAAATCTGTCTTAAATGTAATTGTCTCCCCCGGAGAAGCAATTAAATCGTACCGATTTTTACCGACACGCAAGGACAACAATCTGGATTGGCTAGCAGGTCGTACAAACTGAAATTTGTTATTATCGCCAAAAAACATAGAATCCAGCTTGGTATCGCCTTCATACAATGAAATAACTTTGATATTGCCAGGATTTTCGACATTTCCAGCGATGGTAAACTGTTCTTTATTTTGGCAACCCATCATCAAACCAACGATCCCTACTGCTAAAAAAACTGCCTTTTTCATCCGTTTATTTTTATTTGTTAAGTACCTATTCCCAATTACGCAAATGGCTTTGCTCTGTTTGATTCACGCTACATGTCGCAGCTTAAAGAATCTTGAAAACGATCAGATTTATTCGGATCTTCCAAGGAAGAAGTCGAATAAATCTGATGGCTTTGTATTGTATATTTAGGAAATAAAATCATCTATTTACATCCTAGTTAGCTAAGTAGCCTGTTCAACTACCCCTAAAATTTATTTCAAGAAATCTATTGCTCGCTCAATTGCACCTTTTAATCCGGCTGGGTTCTTACCTCCAGCTGTTGCGAAGAACGGCTGACCACCGCCACCACCTTGGATATCCTTAGCCAAATCACGCACAATATTACTTGCGTTCAACCCTTTTTCTTTGGCCAATTCGTCTGATATGACAACGGTCAAACTTGGCTTACCATCAAATTCAGCGCCGATCACAAGGAACAAGTTGTTAACAGCCCCCTTTACCGCATAAGCCAAGGTTTTCACCGCCTCTGAACTCGGTAGATCAACGATAGTGGACAAGAAATTAATCTCGCCAACCTGCTGGATCTTTGCTTCCAGATCTGACTTTAACGCTAAGGATTTTTCTGTAATACTTTTCTCTACCTCTTTTTTCAAAGCACCATTCTCATCGATGATTTTACCCAGTGCAGAAACAAAATCTTTCGGATTATTCATGAGCTCTTTCAGGTGGTGAACCAATTCGAAATGCTCGCGGATAACAGCTGCAGAGCGAGTTCCAGTAATCGCTTCTATACGACGTACACCAGCTGCTACAGCAGATTCAGAAACAATTTTGAAAAAACCTATTTGCCCCGTTGCTTTAACATGTGTACCACCGCACAATTCTTTAGAATATTGATCTTCGAAGGTGATTACACGAACAAAATCGCCATACTTCTCACCAAATAGTGCTGTTACGCCCGAATCCAATGCTTGTTGATAAGGTACATTTCGTTCCTCCTTCAATGGAATATTTTCACGAATTTTGGCATTGACAATATCTTCTACCTGTTTGATCTCTTCTTCTGTCATTTTTGCAAAATGAGAGATATCAAAGCGCAAAATATCAGCGTTGACCAATGATCCCTTTTGATTCACGTGACTTCCCAGCACCTGCTTAAGGGCAGCATGCAGCAAATGTGTTGCGGAGTGATTGTTTTCAGTATCGATTCTTTTGGTTTTATCGACCTGTGCAACAAATGTTCCTTTCAATTCCAGCGGCAATTTGTTTGTAAAATGTACAAATAGACCGTTTTCCTTTTTCGTATCTGTGATATAAATCTTTTCTCCAGTTTCTTCCGAAACCAATTCTCCCGAGTCGCCTACCTGGCCACCACCTTCGGCATAAAAAGGACTAACAGAAAGCACCAATTGGAATTGCTCTTTATTTTTCGCAACAACTTTACGGTATTTAATAACTTCAGTAACGGCAGTTAACGTATCATAGCCTACAAATTCAAATCCATCTTCATCATTTACCACAACCCAATCACCCGTATCTATAGCAGTGGCAGCACGAGAACGATCTTTCTGAATTTGAAGTGCTTGATTGAAACCTTCCATATCAACTGTTAAACCTTTTTCGCGCGCTAGCAATTCCGTCAAATCGATCGGGAATCCATAAGTATCGTATAATTCAAAAGCAAAATCCCCATTGATTACGGTGTGATCCTCCACATAATTTTCAAAACGTTGGACGCCCGTAGACAAGGTTCTTAAGAATGAAACCTCCTCTTCCAAGATTACTTTCTGCACAAAATCCTGCTGCTGGATCAATTCGTCAAATACTCCGGCGAACTGAGCTGCCAATACAGGTACAAGTTCATTGATAAAAGGAGTCTTAAAGCCTAAAAATGTATACGCATAACGTACTGCACGACGTAAAATACGACGGATCACGTAGCCAGCTTTATTGTTGGATGGCAGTTGACCATCGGAAATTGCAAAACTAACCGCACGAATATGATCAGACACTACCCGCATGGCAATATCAGACTTTTCATCTATACCGTATTTTATACCTGACTTCTCAGCAATAAAATCAATGGTAGGCGTAAATACATCGGTATCATAATTGGAGGTCTTCCCCTGTATACATCGCACCAAACGCTCAAAGCCCATTCCCGTATCCACATGTTTAGCTGGTAGCGACTGAAGTGAACCATCTTTCAACCGATTAAATTGCATGAAGACAAGGTTCCAGATCTCAATTACTTGAGGGTGGTCTGCGTTGACCAAACTCTGCCCTGGAGTCTGTATGCGCTCTTCCGGACTACGCATATCGAAATGGATTTCGGAACAAGGTCCACAAGGTCCTGTCTCGCCCATTTCCCAGAAATTATCTTTTTTATTACCAAGGAGAATTCTATCTTCACCAATCCATTCTTTCCAGAAATCGAAAGCTTCCATATCACGTTCTAAGCCTTCTTTTGCATCCCCCTCAAAAATAGTTACATATAGACGATCTTTGTCTAATTTATATACTTCTGTCAACAGCTCCCAAGCCCAAGCTATAGCTTCTTTCTTAAAGTAATCACCAAAGCTCCAATTTCCCAACATCTCAAACAACGTATGGTGGTAGGTATCGATCCCTACTTCTTCCAAATCATTGTGCTTTCCAGAAACACGCAAACAACGTTGCGTATCGGCAACACGCGGAAATTTGATGGGTGCTTCACCAAGAAACAAATCTTTGAATTGATTCATCCCCGCATTGGTAAACATTAATGTCGGGTCATTTTTTACAACTACTGGTGCTGAAGGTACTATCTGATGCCCTTTACTTTTAAAAAAGTCCAGAAAGGCTTGACGAATTTCTCTACTTGTCATTTAATTATCTAAAAATATGTGCAAACTTACTCAAAATTGGTAGGTTATGCAATGTAGAATTCCATATATTGACCTTGAAACGACTGTTTTCTCTAAACGACCAAAACTTCAATATTGACTTTTCAAACAAAAAAATCAGGAGATAACATACAGACAATTAGGGTACACTTATTTTAGATGTGACAGAAATCACAAACTGATATTAAATACAACATTTTAAAAGTGTTATTCGTTATTCATATTTGTCTAAAGCGCGTCAAATTAAACACGTAAAACAACAAAAACTATTTGACTTAAGGTCATTCACAATTACATTTGTTTTATTACATTTGATAGTAAAATAGGGAGCCTAGTACACTTTCACGCACATTCCCTAAATGCAAAATAAATAAGATTAGATTTTGTAGATTAAATTCCTTCTAATGAAAAAAAACATTCTACTACCGGTAGATTTTTCGGCTCATTCTAATAATGCTGTAAATTACGCAGTGGACCTTGCCCTCGAAAAGGGGTATTCTATCCATCTTTACCACAATTATACTTCGGCTTCTGCTGTATTTGAGGACGAAAATGGCCGTAATGAGACTAATTCTCCGACATTCAAAGCTGATATCCTTATTAAAAATCTGGCAGAATCAATAAAATTAAAGCATCCTACGCTTGAAATAACCACCCAATGTGAGCGCGGTATGATTACTGAAACACTACCGGAGCTCGCCACTCCCAGTCGATTTGATTTTGTCATCATGGGGACTAAAGGCATCACCAATGACGATAGCCAACTTATTGGCAGCACAACCTATGTCATTAGCAAAAAAGCCAAAATACCTGTCTTGGCCATCCCCACTGAAGCGTCCTTTACACCTATTGACAAAGTTGGCTTACTGTCTAATTTTAAAGAAGAAGAGGTACAGACCGTACAAGATTTTGTCAACATCATCGGCAAAGACTTTGAACTAAAACTTATGCATGTTCATTATGATCATTCATCAGAAAACAGAATCGAAGACAAGCTTGAAGTATGGAAATATAAAATCAAAAAATATATTGGTGTGACCAATATTGCTATAGAAGTGGATTCAATACAAGGCGACATTGAGGACTTAGATACGGTTCCGGAAGTGATTAATGAGATGATCCATGAGGAAAAGATCAAAATATTATTGGTGACACGATCGAGAAAATCGTTCTTTGAACGTGTTTTTACGCGTTCCGTTGCAAAAGCATTATTTAGTCATCCCTTAGTTCCAATATTTTTTACTAAAGCATAACCTTATAGCCATGTCTAAACTATTAATACCAGTAGATTATTCCGAAAACGCACGAGTTGCCGCATTTTATGCAGCTCAAATCGCGACGACAACAAATGATGAGATTACACTCTTTCATTCGTTCACTTCACATATCAACAAATTTGCAAATGCGAAGCATTTAGTAGACCCCACCGAGGGAGAAGCTCGCCGTCAGATGGAAAAACTTGTAGCCGAACTTCTACAGGAATATCCTTCGCTTAAAATTTCTACTTTATTTGCCAACGGTATTTTGGCTGAAACACTGGATAAACAAGAGATAAAAGAGGTCTATCAAACGGTGATTATGGGTACAAAAGGAGTGACCGGACTTGAATCTGTATTGATTGGAAGCAATACATATGATGTCATTAAAGAGTCGAAGATCCCTGTTCTAGCCATCCCGAAAAACGCGACAAAACTCAAAAATGACAACATCGCTCTATTGACAAATTTCAAACCCGGTGAACTTGAAGTGCTTAAACAAGCGATACCATTGTATGGGAAAAATTTCCATTTACAACTCATACATATCAATAAAAACGAACTAGAAATCAATATATTAGGAGAAAAACTTGAAAATTGGATTGAGCAGATTATTGCTGAGACCGGTATCGAGGATATTTCCTATATCATCAAGTCGCCAAGTTATTTTGCAGGTTCACGAGAGAATATTGCTAATGGTATCCATACGATTATCCGGGATGAAGATGTCGATGTTATTTTGATTACAAAAAGCAGAAAAACTTTTTTCCAAAACATTTTTACTGAAAATATTGTTAAGCATCTGGCTTTTGAAATTGAGGTACCAAACTTTTTTGGGCGTGTAGAGTAACCAAATAATTTTTGGCAAATTTATTGCAAGAGTGTTCAGTGAGTTAATTTAACAACAGTATTATAGTAGATAATTTTACAAACACGCATTATGAAAATTAGCCTTAAAAAATCAGGATTACTTGTTGCGGCAGGAATTTTATCCACCGCATCCTTTGCGCAAAGCACAAAAGAAGCATCAATCGAAGGCACAACTCCATTAGGTTCGGCAACACAATATAGAACCTGGTCTATCGGTGTAGGGGCCGGTGTAACAAGCTTGCAGAATATCGCCAAGTTTAACAATGGTGGTTATGACAAACTAGACTGGAATTTAGGATATAGTGCTTATATCAAGAAACAAATCTCACCATCATTCGGATTAAAAGCAACTTATTTTGGCGGAAAGACAGCTGGTTATGATAACAGCGACAAGCAAACTGGATTCGAAACCAAAACTCCTTGGTCAGTTGCCTTATCTGGTGAGTTTTTAGCGGCCAACACGAATTGGAGATTTTTCAACAGTTTTATTAAACCTTATGCATCGATTGGTGTTGGGGTAATGAATGCTGAAACTGCTGCAATCGCTGGTGGTAACAAAGGTGAATATGGAGATTCCTATTCCAAAATCTTTGTACCTGCAGATTTTGGTTTGAAATTCGCTGTTGCCAAAGGCATCAACTTTGAATTGGGTTATCAATTGAATTGGGCGAACCAACGATTTGACAATCGTTACAATACAACTCCGCCACAACAATACAAAAATGACTTATTCACCTATGCACATGCCGGCTTAGAATTCGCATTGGGCAGCAGCAGCAAACCTGCATTGAATAATTCAAATCCTGTCGCAACCCTTGTGAATGACTATACAGTAAAATACGATGATCTGAAAGCTCAAAATGATGCATTGAATGCTAAAAACCAAGCTTTGCAAGGTCAATTGGACGGTCTAAACAATGATCTAAAAGATGACGACGGTGACGGTGTTGCCAACAAATATGATAAATGTCCGGGCACACCTTCAGGTGTTCAGGTTGACGGATCAGGATGTCCAATTGTTGTGAAAAACGAAACCAAAGTTGTTGAAAAAGTAGTCGTTACTGAAGCAGATCGAAAAGTTGTTGCTGAAGCGATCAAAAACTTAGAATTCGATTTAGGTAAAGCAACGATTCGCTCCACTTCGTATGCAACATTGAATAAAGTTGCTGCGTTATTGATCGAGAAGAATTTTAGTTTAAAACTCGCAGGTCACACCGACAATACAGGTTCACGTGAATTAAATATGCGTTTATCTAAAGAGCGTGCAGAGTCTGTAAAAGCATATTTAGTATCTCAGGGTGCTAATGCCTCGCGTATCGAAGCAACTGGATATGGTCCAGACCAACCAATTGCATCCAATAAAAATGCAGCGGGCCGTCAACAGAATCGCCGTGTTGAATTTACACTTTATTAATAACTAACAAATTACACTAATAAAAAGGTGTTTTTAAACAGAAACACCTTTTTATTTACCAAATGTCATATTTCAACTACAAACCTATAGTAAATTTAATTTTTAACTTATTACTTTTGCATCGGTTTATACAAACACAAATTATATGAAACTAAAATTACAATTAGTACTTGCTCTAGCATCAGCGGGCTTATTTGCCAATAATGCAATTGCTCAAAATGCGAAAGCATCATCCATTGAGGGAACAACTCCATTTGGTCCGGTTACGCAATACAGAACATGGTCTATTGGTATCGGTGCCGGAGTGACTAACCAAACCAATATTGCTGGTTTTAATCGCGAAGGATACGATGATTTAGCATGGAACTTGGGATATAGTGCTTATATTAAAAAGCAAATCTCTCCTTCTTTCGGCATTAAAGCGAGTTACTTTGGCGGTAAAACAGGTGGCGCATTTAAAGATGGAACGCAATCTTTTGAAGCGAAAACACCTTGGTCCGCTGCATTATCCGGAGAGTTCCAAGCGGCCAATACCAACTGGAGATTCTTTAACAGTTTCATCAAACCTTATGCGTCAATTGGTGTTGGTGTCATGAACAGCAAAACAACATTGACAACAGGTTCTACTTCTCAAGAAGCCGATGGTATTTCTAAAATATATGTACCATTGGACATGGGTTTCAAATTTGCTGTTGCCAAAGGAATAAACTTCGAGTTGGGTTATCAGTTAAATTGGGTTAACCAAAACTTTGACGGTATTCAAGGTGGCCAATATAAGAATGACTTGTTTACTTACATCCATGGTGGCTTAGAATTTGCACTGGGTAATGGTAGCAAACCAGCTTTGAACAATTCAAATCCAGTAGCAACCTTAGTTAACGACTACACATTGAAATATGATGATCTTAAAGCACAAAATGATGCTTTAAATGCTAAAAACCAAGCACTACAAAATCAATTGGATGGTCTAAACAGTGACCTGAAAGATGATGATGGTGATGGTGTAGCTAACAAATATGACAAATGCCCAGGCACGCCTTCAGGTGTTCAGGTAGACGGTGCAGGATGTCCAATTGTTGTTAAAAACGAAACAAGAGTGGTTGAAAAGGTTGTTGTAACAGAGGCTGACCGAAAAGTTGTTGCTGACGCAATCAAAAACTTGGAGTTCGATTTAGGAAAAGCAACCATACGTCCTACATCATACGCGACATTAAATAAAGTAGCAGAACTGTTAATCGAGAAAAACTTCAGCTTAAAACTAGCTGGTCACACCGATAATACAGGTTCCCGTGAATTGAACATGCGTTTATCAAAAGAACGCGCTGAATCGGTAAAAGCCTATTTAGTATCTCAAGGTGCTAATGCATCACGTATTGAAGCGACAGGTTATGGCCCTGACCAACCGATCGCATCAAACAAAACCGCTGATGGTCGTCAACAAAACCGTCGCGTAGAGTTCACGCTTTATTAATCGATATTCTTTGATTTATACAAGCCAAAGGCATCACTTCACGGTGATGCCTTTTTTATTACTCCTTTTCTTATCTAAACCTTATTCTTTGGTAAGGTAAACGTAAAAAGCTCTCCCTATTTAAAGCAAATAAACATTTGAGCAACAAAAAGATAACTTCCAAACAAACAACATAATACGTATTTTTAATAAAGAAAAATTAAAAAAATGCGTAGACCCCATGCTCTTGTGTTGGCTTTCTTTTCGTTGATCTTTTCCTCTTGTGAAAAGGATCCACCATTGAAGGAACCAGGATCAAATGAAACCATCAACCAGTGGACATTAGACCAAATGAAACGCTACTACTACTGGAATGATAAAATTAGATCGACTCAAGATTACCAACAAAGTCCAGATTTATTTTTCAAAAATATCCTATACCCCGAAGATCATTTTTCCACTATCTTACAAACCCTAAATAGTGATACCTATGGAAATACGCTAACAAATACTTTTGGCTTCGATATGGTTCAGTTACAAAATCAGTCTGGACCTATTCAGTTAGTGACCCAAGTAGTTCCGTATAGTGAGGCAGACTTGGCAGGGCTTCAAAGAGGCGACAGTCTAACCCATATAAATAAGACATTAATGGATCAGATAAACTTCCAATCACTATTAGACAAATCATTGCATTTGCCGGCCATCCAAATAAAACGACATGACGGTAAAGTATTCAACCTTCCATCCTCTTATATCTCGCAGCCCGTTGTCTATACTTCAAAAGTCATTTCATCATCTTCCAAAGTCGGTTACATTTTTATAAGCCAATTTGATTTCGGTGGAGCCTATTCGCTATTAGAAGCAATACAAAACCTTAAATCAAAACAAATAGAGGAATTGATCGTCGATTTACGTTATAATCCAGGCGGTCAGGTTGCTTTTGCTGCATTTTGTGCTTTGTTAATGGCAGATATTAAAGAGAACTATATTTTTGCAAAATATCGGGGAAATAAAAATATAAAAACTATTGAAGATACGTTTGAAACAACCCTACTGAGACAGCCCGATGGTTATTCCTTTAAAGCGAGCGAAGTACTGAAACAAGGATTACATCTAAAAAAAATTTATATCCTGACCGGACCGAATACGGCTTCCGCATCCGAAATGTTGATTAATGGATTAAATCCATATGTACAAATTGTTCAGGTTGGCACCAAAACATATGGTAAAGATATGGCGTCGACAACAATTTCTACACCTGAAGAAATTCACGGTACCGAGCGTTCTTGGCATTTGATCCCAATGATATATAAAATCTACAATAATGCGGGGCAAGGAGATTATGGCAATGGAATTACTCCGCAGAAAGTGACGGATGAGTTTGCCTTTTTACCTTTGGTTCCAATAGGCAATAGTAGAGATCCGCTCATACAGGAAGCATTGTCAACAATCAATAATAAAGATCCCAAAGCAAATAGTTCCGTCTCGGTAGGAGCAAAAACAAGCACTATCTCTTCCAAATATGTGAGCAGTAGTTACCATACCATACCTATTGAAGTTAACATACAGAACAAAACTGAAGAATAGTTTCGTCAGTGTGCACAAGAATTTAACGAAGAAATGATCTCACGGAGATCAGTTCCAGTCTGCCCGTTTTTGGCTAACTTACGAAGAGGGCGAGACAAAATTTCAGAACGAATAACCCGCTCCTTCGATTCATAGTCCCGCACTACTCCTTCCAATTTTTTCAATAATTCCCTATATTGCCTATACAACTCATTAAGATTCGCAAATTCTGCACGTAATTTATAAAGCACTTCCGAATCAATAACATGTTCTACATCTCCTTGGATTTCAAGGGAAATTGTCGTTAGTTTTCGATGTTTTAAATCACTGATACCTTTCATGACAACTGTATTACGCGTATTTTTTTTAAATTATCACCGTTAATTAGATTCAATCCTTTTTATTTTTTTAACCAAATATTATCTAGGCTATAGCCAATACCTCCGATTTCTGAGACAGCATCCACATCTAACGGGACATCAGATTCTTTTTCAGGAAGATACACAACTGCTACATCTACATTAAAATAAAAAAACAAATACACTTTTTGTCCATCTATAAGCACTGGCTTTGAATCTTTATCCAATACTTGAGCCTTTGCAACATAAAGAGGATCCACTGGTATAACGGCAAATTTTTCAGGGATTTTATCAGATATCAAATCAGTGATCAGGATCGGGGTTTCTTCATATTTAACCAAATCCATCCCCCAACTTTCATCAAAAAAAGGCTTACCTTGATAAACAGCAAGACGAATGGGTTCACCTTTTGGTGAAATCGTTGTGTTATAATTTAAAATCTTTACTTGCATCTTGCCCGGAATAGACTCAATATTATCACCCAACGGATTCTCCCCTACAACGAGCGAAGGATCAATTGGACTTTTACTATGCACCCCAAAGGTATTTAAACCTAATTTTATTGATAAACGCTGCTCCAATACTACTTGATCCTTGCTATTATACGCAACAACCAATGAAGAGTCGATATCTTTATTTCGTATAAAAATAAAATTAGCATTATTATCATTCGCCGTTTTTCCATCTACCGTAACTCGTTTTATATCCGCTGATACAGAACTATAGGTTTTAAAAGTAATGCGTGCAAGTTCCTCCTGCGCTTGAACCAACTCGCCCTTTTGACATGCATATAACATACATCCTGTCGAAAGGACAAAACAATAAAAAAATATATTTTTTAACATATATAAAGAATAAGAAGTGAGCCATTTAGATGGCTCACTCAATAAATAGAAGATATTAATAATTTTTTGGATCAAATTGGGTCCAGGTTGCTGTCCAAGGAGCAGTTGTTGGATGAAACGCACCACTATAAGTAGTCGTTCCATTACCATATGCTGGCGAAGTCGATAGTGGTCTTAGAAATACAGGGTTAAATAAAGACGCCGTTGGATAAAAAATATTGGCACCACCCGCTAACTTCAAATATGCAGCAGCATCTGTTGACACATTTGTTTGGTTTCCAGCCGGAGTAGCACCGCTAAAGGCCGCAGAATATGCATGTACAACATTTCCTGTAAAAGTACCTGTGGCTCCATCTTGAAATGCTGCCCCTGTTGCATAGCCAGCAATAATTGAGTTTTGGATATCGTATTCAGACGCTCTTCTCCAGCGGTTACCAAATTTTAGTTTAGTTCCTGCTATAGTAGCATCTTTAATACCCAAGAATGTGAAATTTTTCAATACTGGGCGAGTTTTTGGTGTAGCTGCATATGGAGCTGTACCTTCATTATCCGATTCCAAACCATTTGAATCAGAACTACCACTAGAAGTACTGTTGGTAGAATTAGGATCCTTTAATGATAAAGCATATTGAATTGTTCCTGTGTAACCGTGATCGAAATCAAAGTCATCATCATCATTTGACAACGCTACTAAATATTTAGCATTTACAGTACCACCAAAAAATTCAAATCCATCATCTTTACCCCAAGATACCTGAATATTTTCCAATGTAGTCCCAGTACCAACGCCACCTAAAGTCAATCCATTAATCTCATTATCAGCCGTTAAGTTATAACCAGCGAATTCAATACGTACATATTTTAAAGAACCCGAATTATCGGCAGCATTTGTTCCTCCATAAGACACATCTACACCAACAGGTTGCGGAATACCTTCGATTCTTTTTGTCGCAGCTTGATTTGTCGTTGCATTGCCTAATAATACAACTCCTCCAAAATCACCTGGATTACGGGAACCACCAGCATTAGGAGAAGTAAATACAATAGGTGCAGCAGCAGTACCATTAGCAATCAATTTAGCTGTTTTAGGTACAACTAATACCCCTTTGATATTATGTGTTAATCCAGTAATTTGATCATTGTATGCTTTAGTTACTCCAGAAGTAATAAATGTCCCCGCTTGAATAGTTAAGGTAGCTCCTGGCCTAACAAAAGCCACACCGTCAATTTTCCATACTGTATCAGCTGAAAGAGTTGTTTTAGTAATAATGCCGGCAGCATCTGTTGGGATTGTTGCCTGAGGTTTGTTTGGCAAGCCAGCATTCAAATCTGAATTTGGTCCCACATTGTCCTTGTTACAAGAAGCTAATGCGATTGCGCATACGCTTGCTACTGTTAAGATTTTTTTCATTTTGCGTTAAATAATTACTAGTTTTGCCATCACAAGATCATTTTTTAGACTATGCATCCCTATGGGATAGCATTTCATAAGGCTGCATAGTTGTTTTCAATCACCCGTTTTTTGTTTCTCTATTTTTATCTTCCTGTTGCGTTATATGGACAAACCCGGAACTATATACATTATTAAGGAGTGATATGAAACTGCCTCGCGCAGTAGTTTTTTCTAAATTTCTACGATATCTTTAAAGCCTATTACAATCAAATAGCCCTCCACACTTATTTTCACCTTATTATTTAAAAGCTATAGATCAGGGAAAGGTTAAACCTTCGTCCGTCTTTTTTACGATAAGTTATAATATCATCATCCGCCCTATTATATTTATTATCTCCTTTAACAAGGTCAAAGATCTTTTCTCCATTTTCACCTTTGGATTCACTATAAGCCGACTGATTTTGATAATACTGCGTCCATTCATCTAAAAGATTAGCAGCGTTGAATTTAATTTCCAACTGTTGTCGCAGAAAACGCTTATACACCTGTAGATCAAGCTGCCTTGGTGCAAGTTCATACTCTACTCGATTCGGGTTGACGGATGCTGTATTCGTACGGTAGCCTCTATGGTTGTAACTTGTCGTTATTCCAAAATCATCCCCCCAATAACCTACTCCCAAGTTTAACAACCAGGGCGACTGTCCCACTAATGGACGGTCCTGGTTTGGTGCTCTATTTTTTTGTCGTTCTGCTACGGTTACGTTATCAACAAGTTTATGTCTCCATTGACTCAATGCATTTACTTCTGATTTCAACAAAGTCCCGTTTGCATTTATAAAAGCTTTAGATAACCAATCTGCTTCACCGAGAAAACCTAGGTTTTTACGGATTTCAAATTCTATCCCCATGTTTTTAGCAGACTCCATATTATTAAAAACATATGCGCTCCCCGGACTTACATCCTCATTTTCGATCAATTCTATTGGTTTATCCAAATATTTATAAAATCCTGTCAGGGATATAATTTCGCCCGGACTCGGATACCATTCCAACCGCATATCGACATTATCGATAAAAGTTGACTCTACATTATCCCCAGAAACGATAGCGTCTAATTCAAAATCATAGAAGCCAAAAAAGCCTGTTTCCCTAAAATCCGGCCGAATAGCCGTTTTGGAGTAACTTCCTCTCACATTAAAAGTATTACTGACACTATAAGTTGCATTGATCGATGGCAATAATTTCCAATTTTTTTCACGAATCATAAGTTTATACAGCAGTAATTTGTTGTTATCCTCATTGGGATCACCATTTTGTTTTCTAAACATTTCATCTTGACGATTTTGCAAATTGTAATATTCAGCACGTAGACCATAAACTAACCTCAGCTTATTCCAAAATTTCTGATCCAACATGAAGTATGCGGCATGTGAATTCATTGCACCATCGTAGACACTTCCCCCAATAGGTTCAGGATAATAATATGCCTGACCAATACCATTCCCAATATTTGCTGCAGACAACAATACATCATAAGGCATCTCTATTGCGGGCGCCCCTTTCGAGGGATCATCAGGAAGATAGGATCTTGTGAAAGGTAATAGCCGAAAAACAGATAGATCGCGGTTTTTCTTCCATCCTTGATACCCGACTTTCACTAATGTACTGACGACTTTCCCTGTCCCGAACATTCGTGAAAATGCCATCGCCCAGTTATAATCATGTTCATTGATCTCCGTCCACATACGGGAATCGAACCCTGTTTCCGAATGATTGGACCAATTAGAAAGACTCAATAAATTGGGGCTTTGAAAGATATAATTTCCATCTATTATTGTTGTTAGTCCGTAACGCAACTTGCGCTCATCCAAAATCTGTTGCTGAATTCTATTGTAAGCAAACATCCCCTCCGCTTTGATATCCCAAGGCAGCTGATACTCACCACTTAATTGATGTTGCTGCAAAGACATTGTTTCAGGCAACTGATATTGATTTTTGGTCGGCGGGCTACTTAAATTTGTAAACGTCGCCCGGATGTTTTCACTATAGTTATTGTTAAAGGTGCGTGCATACATATTTTTAAATGCAAGCTTAAAATCCTGTCCCTTTACTCCAAAATTTGCGACCAATCCGCTACTGCTATTAAAACGATACGAAGTCCCCGCTCCATTTTGGCCGATTGTATCACTTTCTATCATGTGCTGTTTTTCCCCATATCCATTAATGATACCAGACCCTCGAACATTATTAAAGGGTACGATATTCTGTTCATTCCGAATATTTGCAGAGGCGGAGAATCCGAACAATAATCCGTTTGAGATCGCATATCGTCTACCCAATGCAAATCGTAAATTTTGATTGGGACTGGCCTTGTAGCGATATAATTTCATGGCATCAGCGTTAACAAGTTTAGATTGTTCGATGGCATCAATGTCATTATACTTCAACGTTGAACCAGGCATCAAAAATTCCTCGTTCAACTTTGGATCATTCAAGATATATCCAGGGGGAGCGTCTAGACGCCTTGCCTCAGCATTCCAAAACCAAGGCTGTATACCTTGAGGTTGCTTGGAAGAGGAGTGATTAAAACCAAAGAATTCGGATGTCTTACGCTCTCCGAGACGATAGAAGTCTTTTCCTGTCGTACGGGAATTTCCACCAATTCCATATTGAATCGACGTAAAATTCTTTTCTGGAATATCTAGTGTATTCACTGAAACCTGGCCACCAGAAAATTCTGCAGAGACATCCGGTGTTGCAGTCTTATTGACAACAACGGAGCTGACCATCTCTGTCGGAATAATATCAAAGGAAAAATCACGCCTATTCTGTGAAGTGCTTGGAATCACAACCCCATCCAGCATTGCTTGATTGTAACGGTCAGACATCCCTCTTACAATTACATTTCTATTATTGACTGTTGTCAATCCTGTCACGCGTTTTAAAACTTGTCCCATATCATTGTCTGGTGTTCGGGCAATCTGCTCTGCAGAAATCCCATCGGTTACTGAAGCGGCATTTTTTTGTGCTGCATACAGTCCTGCCACAGAAGCCTTTTTGAACGGAACTGTAACTACAGCAGTTTCCAGTGCATTTACCTGCGCCTTCATCTCAATGTTTAGTGCCGTACGCTGTCCTGATTCGACTTTCACCCCCTCGATACGTTGTGTACGGTAGGACAAATAACTTACTTCAAGGGTATATACACCTGTCGCCACTATGAAACCGTAACTACCATCTAGACTGGTTTGCGTAGATTTATTCATACCGACCAGTTTAATACTGGCATTCGCCAATGGTTGTCCGCGGTCGTCAATTATTTTACCCGAAATACGTCCACTTTGTTGAATAGTTTTTTCGGTCAATGTAATGTATACTCCATTGTCAATGGCCGTCAGGTTTGTTTCCTTGAGAAGATAATGCATGACATCTCTGACACTGCTTTTTATAAAAATTTTAGAACTTACTTTTTTCTTCGACAGATTATATTTTGCGGCGTCAAAAGCAATATGGATGTTTTGAGATTCTAGGCGTTCAAAAACTGCAGGAATGCTAGATTCACTAAAGGAGATGGAAATTTCTCTATTAAGTAGCTGTCCATGTACGACAGAAGCCAAGAGTATTTCGACAGAAACTATCGATAGAAGTAATCCTACCAGCGATGTCTTTATCATAAACTTAATATCGTTTTTCGTAACGTATTGGTTAAATTTCATAAATTTGTTTACGTATATAATATCTCTACAAGTTGTTGTATATGTTATTTACCCCTAATTTAGGGGTTGTACCAATCGGAGCCGACGATGGCGGTCGTCGGCTCTTTTTGTCTACTATTTAGTAAATCAGCACTTTATTCCCCTCCTTTCTAGACTTATTGTGATGAATGGCTTTAATACTTTCTAAGGTCGCCGCCCATGATAACTGCCTCGATATAGGCATACTATAATGCTGTTGGGAAATTTGAATATCTGCAGCCTCAAGATCTTTACCATAGATATTTTTGATTGCTATAGCCATCTCGGCAAAAGTGCTTTGTTTAAGATATACACGTCCTTCGATCCAGCTATTTCGCGTCAAGAGATCAAAATTCTCCAGTTGGCTTTTATTACTATTTTTGGAATAACGAATCTGGTCTCCTCTTTCCAATATCCCCAACAGGTTGCGGTTGGCTGCGACCTCAACTTTGCCGGTAAATACCGACACAGATATATCGTCCAGTTCCGCATAGTTTTTCACGGTAAAGGAAGTACCTAAAACTTTAGTTTGTATGTCTCGAGCTTTTACAATAAAGGCTTTCGTAGCATCTTTTTTTACATCAAAAAAAGCTTCCCCCGCGAGGAGTTCTACCATGCGATCCTTTCGATCGAAAGAAACCGTATCCAATTTCAACTTCGTCCGTGCATTTAAAATTACCGTTGAGCCATCTGCAAGCTGTACTCTTTTCCGTTGCGCAATTCCCGTTTCAAAAACCCGATATCCTGGTTTAAGCATAGCCTGCTTTCTCAAAACTGTATGATCCCCCTTGACACCCCAAAATAAAACACCAAGACAAAGCAAGACACATGCGGCAGCAGCTACAGACCAATACAGCATTTTCCGAACAGGTACGTTTCTTCTGGAACTATTTCCAATCTGCCGATGAATTTTTTCCCACAATTGACTCTCGTCAACTTTATAGTCGGGTACATCTTCTCCATCAAGTTCGGCATACCAACGATCAATCAGTGTGCGCTCACTAGCGCTAGCCTTATTTTGGCGATATCTATCAATTAGCGATTCAAAAATTCTTCTTTTCACTTTTTATGCCTGCTGTTTATATACAAGTCTGCAAAAAAGCTCCAAAGTACTTCAAGAAATGGTTAATGTTGTATAAAAGAATTGTTAAGCTTCTCAAGCTCAAAAAAGTAAGCCTGCTGGAAACTTACTTGGAGAGTTCATCGATCATAAAGATCAAAAGTAAAGTGAAACTACCGTTTTGAACATGTTGATAGCCCAAAATAGCTTTCCGTAGTCGTTTGGATGCTTCCGTAAGATTATTTTTGACCGTTTGCTCAGACAGCCCCATACGCATGGCTATCTCTCGAATGGATAAATGTTCCCATTTCAATAAAAGCGCTTGCCGCATATTCTGTGGCATAATTTCCAGCTCTTCCTCCAACAACTTCTCAAGGGCTAAATACGTATTGAGATCCTCTGGATGCTGCTGCACATAGTCGAATATATGTTTACTCCAGTGCTCCAACAATCTGTCTTTGGCTTTATTGGAATTAAAGAAATCTATAATTTTATATTTGAGCATCCCTTTCAAATAGGCTGGGAGATTCATTTGAATGTCGATTGTATGCCGCCTTTCCCAAAATTGGACAAACAGCTCCTGTAGAATATCCTCCACATCCTGTCGGTCTAGGATCCGACGGGCAGCGTGCTGATAAAGATCCTTCCAGCAATAGCGATACAATTCCTCATAAGCGGAAGTATCGTTAAACTCTTTAATAGCTTGTAGCCAACGCTGATGTACAACTGGTCCTTGATTCATGCTAATACCAAAATTAAGGTTGAGATATTAAGTTTCTATTAATAAATGAATAAAGAAACTGTAGGTATATAAAATAGTTTCACATTCGAAATAATACTTTTCAAAGTGAGCTAAATCTATATAACAGCGCTCAATTTATTATCACCTGGTATAAAAGAATCAGATTCCCTTAAAAATCAATTATTTAAATTATTTGTTTATTCCAAAATTATTCTTACCTTTGCAACGCCTTAGGCAATAGTGCCTATTGTATAAAATATTTCATGAACCCATTTTTAGAACTGGGAATCCGTGAGGAAGTTGTTAATGCCATCTCAGAATTAGGTTTCGAAAAACCTTCTGAAATTCAGGAAAAAGCCATTCCTGTTTTATTGACTGGTAACGACGATTTTGTCGGATTAGCCCAAACTGGCACAGGAAAGACCGCGGCATTTGGTCTTCCATTATTAGAGCAATTAGACTTTTCTCAAAAACACCCACAGGCATTAATCCTTTGCCCTACTCGGGAATTATGTTTACAAATCTCAAAAGATTTAGAAAAATTTGCTAAATACGTTGACAACGTACATGTTGTTGCTGTATATGGAGGTGCAAATATCTCAGACCAGCTACGTCAAATTAGACGTGGAGTGCAAATTGTAGTAGCGACCCCAGGTCGTATGTTGGATATCATCGGCAGAAATGCGATTGATTTTTCAAATGTAAAATATGTTGTATTGGATGAAGCGGATGAGATGCTCAATATGGGCTTCAAAGAAGACATCAACAACATTTTGTCAGAAACTCCTGACGAGAAAAAAACTTGGTTATTTTCGGCGACAATGCCTTCTGAGGTACGTCGTATCGCAAAGAATTATATGACCGATCCAGTTGAGCTTACTGTAGGCACAAAAAACACCGGTAATGCCAACATTGAACACCACTATTATTTGATCAAAGCAAAAGATAAATATGCTGCATTCAAACGTATTGTGGATTCAAACCCTGATATCTTTGGTATCGTATTTTGTCGTACAAAAATCGAAACACAGGATATCGCTGAAGCGTTGATCAAAGATGGTTACAATGCAGATTCATTGCATGGTGACTTATCCCAACAACAACGTGATAAAGTAATGAAACGTTACCGTGACCGTAGTTTACAATTGTTGATCGCAACAGACGTAGCCGCTCGTGGTATTGATGTAAGTGATGTAACTCACGTTATTAACTTCTCTTTACCTGATGAAACAGAAAACTATACACACCGTTCAGGCCGTACAGCCCGCGCAGGTAAAACTGGTATTTCACTTTCTTTGGTAAACGTAAAAGAGCTAAGCAAAATCCGTCATCTTGAAAAGATCATCGGTAAACCTTTTGAGAAAAAACAAGTACCTCAAGGTGCTGAAGTTTGCGAAAAACAATTATTTTCTATCGTTAAAAAGATTGAAAATGTTGAAGTAAACGACGAACAAATCAGCCCATTCTTGCCTGCAATTATGGAAAATTTGGAGTCACTTTCAAAAGAAGATATCATCAAAAGATTCGCTTCTCTTGAGTTCAACCGTTTCTTGGATTATTACAAAAATGCACCTGATTTAAATATCGAAGCGCGTGACGGTGGTCGTGAAGACCGCGGTGATAGACGTGATGGTCGTTCACGTGAAGGTTCAAAAGGCTACACGCGTTTATTTATGAATTTAGGTTCAGTAGATGAATTCTCTCGTGGAGATATGTTGGGCTTCATCTGTAACAATGCGAATATTTCAGGAAAATCAATCGGTAAAATTGATTTGAAAGGCGTGTTCACATTCTTCGAGGTTCAAGATGCAGAAGTAGAAAAAGTATTCCAAGGATTCCAAGGTGTAGATTACAACGGTCGTCAAGTACGTATCGAAGTATCTGGTGAAGCAAGAGGTGAAGGTCGTAGCGACCGTGGCGGAAGAAGCCGTGGTGGTGATCGTGGCGGAAGACGTGAAGGTGGATACCGTGGTGGTGATCGCGGTGGAAGACGTGAAGGTGGATATGGTGGCGGCGAACGCGGCGGAAGACGTGAAGGCGGATTCAGTGGTGAGCGTCGTGATCGTGGTGAGCGTAGCAGCAATGGCGGCGGCTTCCGTGATTTCTCTGGAAAACGTAAAGAATCAAAAAGCAAATACTAATCATTAGTACTTAGCATAAGAGTTAAAGACTCTGGCACAAAAGCGATCAGCTTGAGATGCCAGAGTCTTTTCTTTTATTTCCCCTCCTAACAGTACAGGCACTAATATCTCCTGCCAATATAATAGTCTCTATAAAAAAGCGTAAATTAGCTGTATTATACGAACTGGACTTCTAACATGCCAATAGTAGCAACAAGATTATTTGATTTAGCATACCTGCAATATAGTATTGCCCCGGATTTCCCAATGTTTTCTTTCAGAAAAGATAACGAATGGGTACAAGTAAGCAATACTCAATTTATTGCACAGGTCAACGAGACATCTAAAGGTTTGATCGCATTAGGCGTTCAGCCTGGAGAGAAAGTAGCATTAATTAGTGAGAACCGCATCGAGTGGAATATCCTTGATTTTGCCATCCAACAAATTGGAGCTGTAGTAGTCGCCATTTACCCTAATATTTCAACCTTAGATTACACGTATATCTTCAATCATGCCGAAATCAGGAAGTGTATTGTTAGTTCAAAGACACTATACACAAAGATATTAACGATACAAGATGATTGTCCGCAACTAAATGCTATTTACAGTCTAGACAAAGAGGATGGTCTAAACCATTGGCATGACTTCATTTCCAAGGGCGAGATCATTACAGATGAAACGCTAAACCAACTACGTGATGGTATAAAAACCGATACATTGGCGTCCATCATTTACACCTCTGGCACAACAGGAAATCCCAAAGGTGTTATGTTGTCTCATAAAAATTTATTGGCAGACACGTTGAGTAGTGAATATTCCTTTCCTGTCGAACGAGGTGATCGTGCCCTCTCCTTTCTTCCAGTTTGTCATGCCTATGAACGCGTATTCCAATATGTATATATGTACAAAGGTTTGACAATCTTCTTTGCTCAATCGATGGATACGATAGGTGAAGATTTTAAATCCGTTAAACCACATATTTTTTCCGCTGTACCTCGTGTATTGGAGAAAGTTTATGAGAAGATTATGGCTACAGGAGAGCAATTAACAGGAGTCAAGCGTAAGCTATTCTTCTGGTCCTTGAACGTCGGCGAACAATACAAACTGGAGGGACGTACATGGTGGTATGACTTTCAACTGAACATCGCCCGTAAATTAGTTTTTTCAAAATGGCGCGAAGCATTAGGTGGTGACATCAAAGGGATTGCCTCCGGGAGTGCTGCTTTACAGGAAAGATTAATCCGTCTGTATATGGCAGCAGGAATTCCAATATATGAAGGTTATGGCCTCACTGAGGCGGGACCATGTATCGCTGTAAACTGCTATAAACGAGGCATGAAAATTGGGACTGTAGGCTTACCGTTAATTAATATCGAAATAAAGCTTGCTGACGATGGAGAAATATTGACTAAAGGCGAGAATAATATGATTGGCTATTATAAAAATCCAGAGGCAACAGCAGAAGCAATCAAGGATGGCTGGCTTTATACTGGGGACATTGGCCAATGGGTAGACGGTAAATTTCTTAAAATTATAGACCGAAAGAAAGAGATGTTCAAGACTTCTGGAGGAAAATATATCGTTCCGCAGCAGATCGAATCTAAACTGGTCGAATCTTCATTTATCGAACAGGCTATGGTACTTGGAGAAGGCCGCAAATTTCCTGCGGCGTTGATTGTTCCTAACTATAATAATCTTCTAGAATGGTCAAGAAGTGCTTTTCCCGCCCTTGCCAATCTTTCTAGGCTAGATTTTCTAAATAGCCCAGAACTGAAACAGAAAATGGGATCGGAACTCAACCGTATTAATCAAAATTTTGGCAGCTGGGAACAGATCAAGAAGTTCATCATAGTCCCAGACGAAATGACCGTTGAAACCGGTGAATTGACACCGACGTTAAAAATGAAAAGAAAAGTTATCTTACAAAAATACGAACAAGAGATTGAAGATATTTATCAAAACTAGTCTACAAAAAAGCCTTTGTCAAAAACAAAGGCTTTTTTGTAATCAACTATTATATTCTTTATTTTTTAACAATCCGTTGACGAATCGCTTCATAGATCACTACTGCGGCCGACACAGATACATTTAACGAACCTATTTCACCGTACATTGGTATCTTGGCCAGGTGGTCGGCAATACGGATTAGGTCATTGGAAACACCAACGTCCTCTGCCCCCATAATCACACAGGTTGGAGCTGTATAATCCACATCATAAATGCTCGAGGTTGTTTTTTCTGTACTGGCAACTAATTGCACACCTGAATCAATCAAAAATTTACCAACTTTGGACAAGCTATCATGGCGACAGACAGGGATTTTATAGAGTGCTCCAGCAGATGTTTTAATGGCATCGGGGTTAACCTCAGCTGAGCCCTTTTTAGGGACAATGATGGCATGTACTCCAGAACATTCCGCTGTACGTGCAATAGCACCCAAATTGCGCACATCTGTCACTCCATCCAACATCAGAAGTAAAGGAGTTTCACCTTTTTCATAAATCTGAGGGAGAAGTTCTTCTATATCATGATAGGTAATTGGAGAAATAACCGCAATTACACCTTGATGATTTTTACGTGTTATGCGGTTTAATTTTTCAATTGGCACCTGTTGAGAAGCGATATTATGTTCCTTTAACAAGGCTTTCAATTCTAGAATCAAACTGCCGCTCAAACCGCGTTGTATAAATAATGACTCGATCTCTTTACCACTATCGATTGCTTCGATGACAGCACGAATACCAAATACCATCTGATTCACTTCACGTCTTTCCCCGTGGTCGCGATCACGTCTCTGAAAATTTCCTTGCATAATAAAACTAAATATTTCCCTCTTCATGGAAGAGTTTGCAAATGTACAAAAATAAAAAACAACTAGCGTGCTTGAATTAGCTTAGTCCCAAGTTAAACTCCTTCCGCAAAGTATCTAAAAGCGGGTTTTTGTTGACCATCGCTTGATACTTCTCCTGGGAAGTATAGGGTTTGCGTGAAATAGTATGTTCCATCATCACCCCCTGCAGATCCAACGAAAAATTCTGGAGTTTCACACGTAGGTAGTTCAACACATCAACCTTTGCACTCTGCAATACATCCATCTGAACACCATTTTCGACATCAATTTCAATCAATACCCCATTTAACCGCGGTTGCATAGCCGTCATCATGGTATACAAGTTAATCTTGTTTTCCGCTTTCAGCTGTTCAGCATAACTATTCCAAACAGCAATAAATTGACCGAATGAAACATCACGTTGTTCGCTTCCACGTATTAATTCTGGCTCATCACCTTCTTTGGCAACCGCATTATTATCGTATATGGTATTCAAATCCGGCAAAGACGGAATAATTGCTGCAGTAGATGCTCCCCATCCGCCTTTTTTTACTTTAGGAGGTACGTTGGAAATAGGATCTTTTTTCACCTCTTCCTTAGTCTCGGAAGCCTGATAATTTACGGGGTTAGCTTGCGAACGCGGTGTCACATGGTTTTCAACGACAGGAGCATTCGCTGGAGAAGTCGCTTGCGGAGTAGGGACTACCGAGGTTTGTTGCGCTTGGCCAACTACTGGCTCAGGAAGTTTTTTTTTTACGCCCTCGGTTGCCGAAGGAATCTGTACGGATCCAAGCTGGCTCAATTTAATCGCACTTGCGATATGACATGTCTTGAGGAGTGAAAGTTCAACTTGCAGGCGTTGATTTTTACTTGTCTTATAGTTGATCTCACATTGATTGGAAATATTCAATGCAGATAACAAAAATCCTGGAGAAGCTTTTTGGGACTGCTGCAGATACTTTTGACGAATACTATCACTGACTTCCAATAATTTTAGCGTAGTTGGCTCTTTAGCAACCAGCAAATTTCTAAAATGCGCAGACAGACCGGCTATGAAATGACTGCCATCAAACCCGTGATTTAAAATCTCATTGAAAATCAATAAAGTTTGTGCTGCATCCTCAGTTAAAATAGCATCCGTTAGCTTAAAATAATAATCGTAATCCAAGATATTCAAATTATCGATTACAGCTTGATAGGTGACATTTTTATTGGAAAAACTGACGATCTGATCGAACATCGACAAGGCATCCCGAAGGCCACCATCGGCCTTTTGGGCGATGATATGCAATCCGTCCTGATCATAAGCAATACCTTCCCTGTCAGCGATACGGGCCAAATGACTGGCCATATCTTCCACTTTGATCCGGTTAAAATCAAAAATCTGACAGCGCGAAAGAATCGTTGGTAAAATCTTATGTTTTTCAGTAGTCGCCAGGATAAAGATAGCATAGGAAGGAGGTTCCTCCAATGTCTTCAAAAAAGCATTGAAAGCCGCTTGAGAAAGCATATGCACCTCATCTATGATATAGATTTTATATTTTCCAGCCTGTGGTGGTATGCGTACTTGATCAATCAGGTTGCGGATATCATCTACGGAATTATTGGATGCGGCATCCAGTTCATGAATACTGAAAGAATTTCCATTTTGGAAAGACTTACAGCTATCACATGCACCACAAGGTTCAGTGCCTGCTAAGATATTTTCACAATTTATTGTTTTAGCTAAAATACGTGCACAGGTAGTTTTCCCCACACCGCGGGGACCACAAAATAAAAATGCCTGCGCCAACTGATTGTTGTGTATCGCATTCTTTAAGGTACCAGTAATGTGTTGCTGACCTACAACCGAATCAAAGGTAATCGGGCGGTATTTACGTGCAGAAACAATAAAATTATCCATTGCACGAAGATACGGATTTTAAAAATGAAAAAGGAGAATCTAAAACCTAAAAATAGATTGTAATTTTTTAATAATAATTCCTTCAATGCACAAAAAAAGCAAATTTTATCGTTAATTTTATATTACTACAATGTTATCAAATTGTTAAGGATTGAAATTAAGGGAAATATATCGAATGTTTTTGACCATACTCATTTGGTTAACCTGTGCTTCACAGCAACTCTGGGCGCAACATCATGATTTCGATTTTTATGATGGGAAGGTGTCTATTGATGTCCCCCTCTCCTTTAATATTCCATTCAAAGACAGCCTAACGATAGCTCATGTACAAAAATTCTATCAAATAGCTGATCAAACCGATTACATACAACTTGTAAACAGTTTGCTCGAATACAAAGATGAACATCATCTGAATGATTGGGTCTATTATCAGCTGATTCGCCGCACCGCACAACAGATTGCCCCGAAAGCCGAAAATTATACACGCTATACTTTATATAAATGGTTTTTAATGTGTAAATCTGGTTATGATGCCCGCTTGGCCGTAGGTAATAATCAGATTGTATTTTTCATTCAAAACAAAGAAGATATCTCTGATATTCCCTTTTTTGAAATTGACGGAAAGAAATACACCTGTTTAAACTTCCATGACTATGGAAAGCTCTTTCAACGCGCAGACACTTATATTCCCGTTAAGATCAAAGTACCAGAAGCCATTGAAGATTTTAGTTATAAAATCACAAAATTACCTGATTTTGTACCAGCAAATTATAAGGAGAAGCAAATTGAGTTCAATTATGGTCATAAAGCCTACCATTTTAATGTCAAGTTGAATGAAGATATCAGTGATCTTTTTAAAAACTATCCTGGCGTAGATTTTGAAACTTATTTCAATATTCCACTTAGCAAAGAGACTTATCAATCACTGATTCCTGCGCTCAAGGAAAATTTAAAAGGAAAAAATCAGCAGGAAGGTGTCGATTATTTAATGCGGTTTACGCGATATGCATTCTTATACGAAAATGACGAAGAGAATTTCGGATCCGAAAAGCGCCTTTCTGCAGAACAAACGCTATTGAATAAATACAGTGACTGTGATGACCGTGTTGCTCTGTTTTTTTATCTGGTAAAGGAAATCTACAATCTTCCGATGATCACCCTGCTCTATCCCACTCATGTAACGATGGCCGTCCAATTTGAACATCCTATCGGTGATGCTATTTTGTACAATGGAAAATATTATTCTGTCTGTGAACCTACACCACAGGCGCAAACGCTAGATATAGGTCAATTGTCTGAGGAGCTTAAAAATCAGTCTTATCAAATTGTTTATCACTACGAGCCGAAATAATATCACATTATACCGAGGTTTCACATTCGCTTTATATTACAGAATCTAGGTGAAAATCGTCATTTTGCAGAAGAATAATTAATCCTCCACAGCGCTTTTGTTTGATCTAAAGCTTGTTTATAAAATCAAGCACATCGGCGTATTTACCGTCGGTTCGGTATGCTGCAATTGTTACAGTATTTTCTTTCCCACTAGATTTGATTGTAATCACATAATCTGTTCCATCTGCACAACGTGCGCATTCTTGAATTTTAGCCTCCATTAAGTTATAGGTTTCGACATAAGAGGATAACTTTCTAAACGTGTCTTCACTTGTTTTATAACTTTTATCTTTTACAGTTTGAGGATTACCAGTAGTTCCCGCAGCATATTTTACTTCTGTCTTATTTTGATCCACACTGATATTTACAAATTCACCCCAGCCAGAAATTCCTTTTATTTTTACATGAAGACCTTTAGTTTCTGAATCAGTTTTATCATCTGATTTCTTACAGGCAACAAATAGTAAGGTAACACTTAGTACCACTAGATAGATCGTTCTTTTCATATTTTAAAGTTTAGTTTATTATTTTCAATAACGAATTTTTAACATATATGCTACAAAAAAAATCCCGCACAAGGCAGGATTTTCTATCTATTTAACTAAACTATAATTATTTTACTTGTCCAGGAGTTGTATATGCCAAGTTCTGTGGATCATAATGAGCCCAACCACTTGTCCAATCTGTCGTACCAAAAGCACCTTTATACCCCACTTTCTCGAAGAAACTTCCCGAAACCTTAGCGTTGGTAAAAATCGCACCACTAGCAGCTGCAGATCCTGATAAAACTTTAAAATCTGGAGTAGCACTTGTATTAGAGAAATCTGAACCAAAATTATAAGGTGCTACGAACAACTCAGATGCATATTTACCATTTTCGAAAATGTTCTTAGCACGAATAAGTGTAGAGACTGCCGCAGCATTTGTAGCTGAGCTAACTTTTAAATCAGCATCTTTAGAACCATATACTAAATTATTTTCAAAAACCGCATTTCCACTTAAGAAATTATTCGAAGTCGAATTTGCTGTGACTACCTTTGTATCATCTACATATAATCCAGCTAAAGGAAAACCCGAAATAACGGAATTTAAGATGCTAATAGATGAATTTCTGCGAACTTGAGCACCATGTTGGAAATTTGCATTAAAAGAACCACCAGCTTTTTGAATTGGGCCTAAAATTGTTACGTTAGAAAATACAGCAGAAGTTTTTGGAGTTTGGTCGGTGCCTGTAGCGTTGTTATCGGATTCAAAACCATTAGAGCCTGATTGATCTGCAACAGTAGGTACACGTTGTGCCAATGCAAATTGAACATTACCAGAATACCCAAAATCTGTATCAAAATCATCATCCCAAGTAGCTACAGCTAAAAGATGTTTCGCATTTACTGTTCCACCGAACCATTCAAAAGCATCATCACCTGAACGGTAGACTTGAATATATTCCAATGTTGTACCATTTCCAACACCACCCATTGTCAATCCATTAATTTCATTATCAACAGAATACGCGATACCAGCATACTCAATACGAACATATTTCATTACGCCAGAGTTATCTGCAGCGTCAGATCCACCATAGTAGATATAATTTTTAGCATCTTTTCCACTAGGGGCAGCTAAACCACCTTCGATCATTACGTCTGTACCTTGATTGACTGGTGCCTTGCCCAATAAGATCACTCCACCCCAATCACCTTGAGAACGTGCACCAGCTGCTAAACCAGATGTAAATACAATTGGCTTATCAACAGTTCCAGTTGCATTAATTTTTGATCCACGTGTAACCGTTAATGTTCCTTTTGTAGCCTTATCACCTTTAATAATGGTACCTGGTTCAATTGTCAGCGTTGCTCCATTAGATACGAACACAAAACCTTTTAAAAGGTAAATCTTATCTGAGGTCCATGTTGTATTAGCAGTAATCTCACCGGTAACTTCAACAACATTTCCATTTGTTGGATTTGTTGGAGTTTCTGTACCATTACCGTTATCTGTAATTGTTGTTTCTTTACAAGCTCCAGCCAATAATAGTGCTGACAGGGATAAGAATAAGAATCTTTTTTTCATTTTTTAAGTTTTAAAAATCTTGATACAAAAAAATATTTTAGTTATGTCTTTAGATTTAAAGAAATATTAAATTTACGTTATCTATTAAAATGTGTAATTAAATGATACTGAATAATTTCCACCCGTCTTATAGCGATATAATATTTCATTCGGCTGATTGTAAGGCTTATTATCGAAATAGACATTAACAGGATTGTTTAAGATATCACCCAAATTAACTTTAATCTCACCTTTATTTTTCATGATTTTATAACCAACCTGTGCATCCAGTACATTTCGCGGAGCCTCATAGGCACTCGCAAATGTGATTCCCCCAGCCTGTTGAATTCTTTTGCCAATACGATTATAAAGAATATTGACATTGAGTTTATTATCCAGCGCACTATGTTGTAATCCTGCATTAATCGTATATGGAGACTGTCCAACCATTGGTCTTGTTTTCTCCTTATAATTCTGATCAGTCGGATTCGTCACGCTAGAATGAACGTATGACAGATTCAAGTAAGCAATTGTATTATTCAAAAATGGCGTCTCGTTAATAAAATTCAATTTTTTACGAAACTCCAATTCTGCTCCATATAAAACAGCCTTAGTCGTGTTAATGTATGAAACCTCTACGGTAGAATTTCTATCTTCACGCTTAGGCTCTATCGCGTTCGAAAAGTGTTTGTAGAAAGTCGAAACTGAAAAAATCTCACCAGATGATGGGTAAATTTCAAAACGCAAATCCGCATTATTAATTGCACTACGTTTTAAGTTGACATTACCTTTCATATTACTGAATTGCTCATAGTCATAATAATCGAAAGGTGCAAGCTCTCTCAATTCAGGTCGTGCGACCGTTCTGTAATAAGACGCCCTTAAATTTACTTTACTATTTAAACTATAAGTCATGTTAATGGATGGAAGAAAATCCAATTTTGTGTCGTCAACTTCCTTTTTATCCGTATCGATTTGAACATTATAATTTTCAGCACGTAGACCATATACAACTCTAAATTTATCTGCAATTTTTTGGTCTAACATTGCATATCCGAAGCCAGTAAAGGTTTTTGCCGTGTAATAATCACCTGGCATTTGTACCTCTTCGTATTTATAATAGTTTTTATCAATCAAATCAGGAGCAAAAATCTTATCAGGTGATAATGCTCTAATTTGGTCTGCCAATGCTGGATCCATTCGTACAACATCCAATACCGCGCCGACAAAACGAGCATCAAAATCGCGTTGCCGATAATTCGTACCCGCTCCGACTTTCAATGTACTCGGAGTTGATAGAAAATTTATTGGTCTAGTGTAACTCGCTTCGCCTGTATAAACATTTTCATTCAAATCCGAAAACAAACGTGTATTCTCTTTACTCGGACTTGTGATATTTGCTAAATAGGGAACCGTTGGATCGTTTTCTTTATCAATTGGTTTAGCGTAGTTTATTTTCATTTGGTTCGGCTGATTGTTTTTAATATTACTATATGAAGCCGTCCATTTAATCCTATCGTTTTTCTCCGAAAGCACATGATCTCCTTCTAGGGTAGATTTTAATAATGATTTCTGTAGAATATCAAATGCATAAAATTTATTTACCGAAGTTGATCCAAATTGGGTACCTGTCCTCTCTGTATGTAGGTTGTCATAATTTTTATTATACAAGTTTTTCCAAGAGATTTTATTCTTACCAAAACTGTAACCAAAGTTTGCCATAGCTCCAAGATTAGTAGAAAACCGATATTGATTGTCTTTGTAATCATACTGATACCACTTCCGCTCAATATTTGACAAGATGTTTTGGGAATTCCTGTAATTCACGGAAAATAATGCACCAAACTTATTATTATTATCATATTGCTTAACTCTTCCGAGAGAGAATTGATAAGTTTGAGTCGGAAGGGCCTTCTTATTATCAATAGCAAAATCATTAGACCAAGATTTCATAGTCAAACGCTGCCATTTTTGAGACAAACCTGCAGAATACTGCTCTCTAGACGGATAATTTTTAGCTAGTTGACTTGATCCATCATCAAAACCTAAATAATTTTGAAAATTCTTCTTGGTCTGCAAGAAATCTTTAAAAGTTGAAGCAGTGTTATAACCATACCCTAAACCAAAAGAAATGAAATTTTGATCAGGAATATCTTTTGTTGTAATCTGTACAGCTCCCCCCGCGAAATCTGCTGGTAAATCTGGAGTAGCTGTTTTTGAGATCGTAATTTTATCAATAAGATTCGAAGGAATAATATCGAATGAAAAAGCGCGACGATTGGCTTCTGTACTTGGTAGTACCGAGCCGTCCATCATAGCAACATTATAGCGGTCACTTAAACCGCGAACGATGACAAACTTATTATCTTGAATTGTCGTACCACTGACACGACGTAGTGCTTCGGATGTATTTTTATCTGGCGATCTTCTAATCTGCTCACTTGAAATACCATCAGAAATCAATGCACTATTTTTTTGTTGCGAATATAATGCACCAATAGATTCTTTCTTAAAAGATCCCGTAACCACAACTTGATCTAACACCTGCCCTTCTGAATTATCAAGAACGATATCTAAATTGGTCAAATCATTCGCTTTAATCTCAACCTCGGTAACTTGCTTTGTCGAGTACCCAATATAAATATATTCTACAGTATATTTACCTGCCGGTAAAGCTGGAATACTGTACTTTCCGGATACATCAGAGCTTCCACCTCTTGATGTTCCTAAAATACGAACAGTTACTCCGGTGATTGTTTCACCAGTTTTACTGTTAGTTATAGTCCCCATTAACTTCCCACTACTCTGCGCATAAACTGTTGTTGATGCAGCTACTACAAGCGTCATGGCAGCAGCGATTCCTTTAAGTTGTAATTGTGGTTTCAATTTATTTGTTTTTTGTTTCTGCAAAGCTATTAGCAGAATATTAGATTAACATTAACAACAAATTACCATTACATCAATCAGTTGTTAATTTAATGTTACTCACCTCCTATTTTTCTTGATTTTTAGCAAAAAACAGCTGTTTATCCAATTTATACGAATATTTCCTCCCCTTAATGGGACAGCATATTAAAGAAGTGTAATAAAATTATTAAGCACTTAATTTATTAACACAATAAGGTTATTTTTCTAAATTACACTTTAATGAATGCCATTTACGGTTTTATATAGATAAGTGGTACTGCTAGTTGAGAGAGACCGATCATCTTCCATTGGCAACTGCTAACCCACTGCAGTAAATTGCTTTTTATATGCAATATAATTGCAATTATATTGCATATAAAAAGCAATTTATCTAAGTTTGAATATATTTTCAATTTCTGATCCTCATGAGCACTCCAATCGTATCGACTACACAGTTATCATTTCAGTATCCTAATTCAACGCCAATTGAATTTCCAGATATTCACATCGAGAAAGGTCAGCATACGCTGTTATTAGGGGATTCGGGTTCTGGAAAAACAACGTTACTTAATATATTAGGAGGTTTGTCACGACCAGAGACAGGTCTTGTCAAAATAAATAACCAAGACCTATCCCTATTATCAAACAGCAAATTGGATCAGTTTCGTGCGCAATATATCGGATTTATATTCCAAGAAGCTCACCTCCTAAGAAATTTAACACTTTTGGAAAACATCAAGTTGGCACAGTCTTTAGCAGGGAAAAGAATAGATCTTAATGCAATACATTTCATATTGACGCAACTGCAATTAGATCAAAAAAGTGATGCCTACCCGAACGAATTGAGTCGCGGCCAATTACAACGTGCTGCTATTGCACGCAGCATCATCAATAAACCAGCCCTACTTATTGCTGACGAACCGACTGCCGCTCTAGACGACAACAATACCTACAGGGTATTAGAACTGCTATTATCGATAGCTGACACTGCAGGATCGACATTATTGATAACAACACACGACAAGAGAATAAAAGATCAGTTCTCCAAAATGTACCTTTTAAAATAATTGTTTTACTTTAATTTACGCGTCACCCTTAGTTTTTAGAATTTGTTATGAACACGATACAATTGGTTTGGAAAAATTTAAGTAGGCAGTTTGGCTCGGTCTTTCTAAGCATTCTGTTAACGGCGTTTGGAATTTCCATCCTTGCCGTGCTTTCAATTACCGGCGAAACTTTTGAAAAGCAGCTTGACAATAACAGTAAAAATATTGATTTGGTTGTTGGAGCTAAGGGAAGCCCCCTTCAATTGATCTTATCAAGTATTTATCATATTGACAATCCAACCGGCAATATCCCACTGGACGAACTGGAACCATTACGCCAAAATCCCCTTGTTCAGCTTGCAGTGCCCCTATCTTTAGGTGACAATTTCAAAGGCCATCGCATTGTTGGAACAGATTCATCTTTCTTAGCTATTTATGAAACAGCAATAACTGAAGGCCGTATCTGGCAAAATAACTTTGAAGTAGTCATTGGTGATCAAGTTGCAAAAAAACAACAGCTCAAAATTGGCGATCAGATCCATAGTTCACATGGCTTGAGCAAAGATGGACATCATCATGACGAACATCCGTTTACCATTGTTGGTATTCTAAAACATAACAATAACGTTACCGATAACTTAATACTAACCAACTTAGAAAGTGTTTGGGATGTACATGGCATTGCACATAAACATGAGCATCAAGAAACAGCAGTAGAGAAAGAATTACGCGAACGCCAAGAAGACCGGGAGGAAACCCTCAAAGCACATCTGCACCATCATGGTGAAGATATAGCAGAAAATTCATCTGCTCCAGCCCAAACGAACGAAAAAGGACATCAGGAGCAGGAAGACCATCATGAGCACGCAGAGGAAGGCATGTTTGTGAAGTCAATAGGTGCCGACATGGTAAAACAGAATGGACTGGAAATAACCGCCATTCTACTAAAATATCAATCCCCTGCAGCGATCGGAATTTTGCCAAAATTGATTGATCAGCAAACAGACATGCAGGCCGCATCTCCCGCCATGGAAAGCACTCGTCTATTCTCGTTATTAGGCGTAGGGATAGATTCTTTATCGATACTCGCTTATGTAATTATGTTTATTGCAGGTTTAAGCGTCTTTATTAATTTATATAACGCATTAAAGCAACGTAAATACGACCTTGCCATCATGCGTACGCTTGGAGCCTCCAAAGGAAAACTCTTTGCCATTGTACTCCTTGAAGGACTAACCATTACGATTCTTGGTGGGTTAATTGGACTTATAATGGCACATCTAGCACTTTACTATATCAGTAATCAGACAAGTCAAAGCGCCGATTTTATAGAGGCCTTTACACTTCATCCGAAAGAACTGATTTTCTTGTTTGTTGCTTGTTTAATAGGTATCTTCGCAGCACTTATTCCAGCAATCAAGGCCTACAGGACAAGTATTTCTGGAACACTATCAAATAAATAAGTTTAATAAGATTACACAACGACAAAAGATCGCAATAAGAAGAGCAGCTTAT
>Ga0222426_100162_pt1 | contig 88666 bp, 65 predicted proteins | sample 2B50Ametagenome_FD_180087 | JGI IMG/M metagenome (GOLD analysis project Ga0222426, IMG submission 180087) | Enriched microbial communities from leaf-cutter ant dump, University of Wisconsin, Madison, United States - 2B50A (version 2) | ecosystem: Environmental > Terrestrial > Nest > Insects nest...
AAGCGACCTGGCCCGCAGCTGGGATCTCGGTGCCAATGCCTACGTGATCAAGCCGGTCGACGTCGACCAGTTCTTCGATGCGGTGCGCACGCTCGGGCAGTTCTGGGCCGTGCTCAACCAGGCTCCCGAGGCCGGCTGAAAACGCCGACGGCAGACAACGCATCACGCTTGGCGACGGAAGTGCGCCAGGCGGCAACGAACAGGCACAACGACGAGGAATCCATGACCAACCGGTCCAGCCGCATCATGCCGAGCATCCGCATACTCCAGGTCGAGGACAGTGAACTGGATGCCGAGCTGGTGCTGGCCGAACTCGATGCCGACGGTCTCGACTACGAGGTGCGCCTGGTCGACGATGAACAGCGTTTCATCGAGGCGCTGGACAGCTTTGATCCGCATATCATCCTGTCCGATCTGAGCATGCCCGGCTTTTCCGGCGAGCACGCGCTGGAGCTGCTGCGCCAACGCGACGAGGACCTGCCTTTCATCTTCGTGTCCGCGACCCTGGGTGAGGATGCGGCAATCGAGGCGCTGCGCAATGGCGCCACCGATTACATCCTCAAGCAGAACCCGGCGCGGCTGGCCAGCGCGGTGCGCCGGGCGCTGGACGAGGCGGCCTCGCGTCGTGCAAGCCGCCGTGCCGAAGCCGAGCTTCTGCGGGCCCAGCGCTTCGAGAGCCTGGCGATGCTCGCCGGTGGCCTGAGCCACGATCTGCGCAACCTGCTGCAGCCGCTGCTGCTGGCCGGTGACAGCCTGCAGGACTACCAGGACGATCCGCGTCTGGCGCGACTGGGTCAGCTGGTTCGCGATTGCGGCAAGCGCGGGCTGGACATGGTGCATTCGATGCTGTCCTTTGCCAGCGGTGCGCGGCGAGCCGAGCAGGTGCGACTGGGAGCCCTGTTCAATGCGCTGGACCTGCTGATGCAGGGCAGCGTGCCGCGCACGGTACGCATGGACCTGGCGGTCCACGATCCGGAGCTGTCGTTCGACGGCAACCACACCGAGTTGCAGCAGTGTCTGCTCAACCTGTGCCTGAACGCGATCCAGGCGATGCCGGACGGGGGTGATCTGCGCCTGGAAACCTCGCTGGCCCAGTTGCCCGGGGATTTCTTCCTTGAAGGCGAACAGCCGCGCCCGGGGCCCTATCTGCGCATGGCGGTGATCGACAGCGGCCCGGGCATGCCGCCGGATGTGCTGGAGCATTTGTTCGAGCCCTTCTTCACCACCAAGGAAACAGGTACCGGGCTGGGCCTGCTGTCGTGCCAGCGCATCGTCGGCAGCCACGGTGGCGTGATGCGGGTGGACAGTGCACCGGGGCGTGGCACGCGTTTCGACTTGTACATCCCGCTGCAGGAACTGGTCGCCGACAGGGCCGGGAACGAAGAACAGGACGAAGTGGAGGGCGCGGCCGAACGCGTGCTGGTGGTGGTCGAGGAGGCCGGTCAGCTGTCGCTGCTGGTCGACACCCTGGATGCCTATGGCTACCAGGCGCATGCCAGCCAGAGCGGTACCGCCGCACTGCAGTGGATCGAGGCCTGCGGCCTGCCTGACCTGGTGGTGCTGGATGCGGACATGAACCTGCTTACCGGTGTGCGCACGCTGGCTGCGTTGACCGGGCAGGGCTACGCCGGTGGCGTCATTTTGCTCGCGCGCCCGGGAGCGGCGCCGAATGCCGGCGAACTGCCGCCGCTGGAGCACCTGTTCGTGGTCGACAAGCCGGTGACCACCCAGGCGCTGCTGCGCACGATGCGCAAGGCCCTGATCGCCGCCGCCGGCCCGCACTCCGAGTAGGGCGGGCACGCCCGCGCGGGGGCCTCATGGATGTCGGGCGGTGCCACGGGGCATTTCCGGATCCCGCGTCCCGGGCTTCAGTCGATGCCGAGCTTCTTCAGCTTGTAGCGCAGGGCGCGGAAGGTGATGCCCAGCTTTCGTGCTGCGGCGGTCTTGTTGTAGCGGGACTCCTCCAGCGCCTTGACGATGGCGTTGCGCTCGAGGTTGCTGATGTAGTCGTCCAGGCCACCGTCGGCGGTGGCCGGATTGGCTGCGGCGGTGGAGGCGGCAGGGGCCGCGGAGGGGGGCGTGGCTTCGATGCGCAGGCTGCGTTGAGGCAGCATCAGATCGGCCGCCTCGATCAGATGGCCGTCACACATCGCCATGGCCCGTTCCAGGATGTTCTCCAGTTCGCGCACGTTGCCGGGGAACTCATAGGCTTCCAGCGCCTGCAGCGCCGTCGGCGAAAGCTGGCCGGCGCCATCGCCGTTCTTGCCGGCCAGTGCGGCAAGGATGAACGTGGCCAGCTGAGGTACGTCGCCACGCCGTTCGCGCAGCGGTGGCACGCGCAGTTCGATCACGTTGATGCGGTAGAACAGGTCCTGGCGGAACTGGCCCTGCTCGACCAGATGACCCAGATCCTTGTGGGTGGCTGAAAGGATGCGCACATCCACCGGGACCTCGTCACGGCCGCCGATCGGACGCACGGCTTTTTCCTGGATCGCGCGCAGCAGCTTGACCTGCATGTGCAGCGGCAGCTCGGCCACTTCGTCGAGGAACAGGGTGCCGCCCTGGGCCGCCTGGAACAGGCCTTCCTTGTCGCTGCTTGCACCGGTGAAACTGCCCTTGCGATGGCCGAAGAACTCGCTTTCCATCAGCTCCGACGGGATCGCGCCGCAGTTGACCGGCACGAACGGGCCGCTGGCGCGCGGTCCCTGCTCGTGGATCAGCCGCGCCACCAGCTCCTTGCCCACGCCCGATTCGCCGGCGATGTAGACCGGAGCCTGGTTGCGCGCCAACTTGGCGATCGTGGCGCGGACCTGGCGCATGGTGGCCGAATCGCCGATCAGCCGGTCGCCGGCATCGGTGGTGCTGGCGGTTGATGCACCATTGCGCTTCTCGTCGGCCAGGCGCAGCGCGGTGCGCACCAGGCCGCGCAGCATCTGGATGTCGACCGGCTTGGAGACGAAGTCGAAGGCGCCGGCCTTCAGCGCGTTCACCGCGGCATCGACATTGCCGTAGGCAGTGATCATCGCCACCGGCATGTCCGGGCGGGTTTCCGCGATCAGCTCGATCACCTCCTGGCCATTGCCGTCGGGCAGGCGCATGTCGGTGAAACACAGGTCGTAGCTGCGCTCGGCCAGCGCGCGTCGGGCTTCGGCGACGGTGCCGACGGCGTCGACCTGCAGATCCATCCGGCCCAGGGTGATGGTCAGCAGTTCACGGATGTCGCGCTCGTCGTCGATGACGAGGACGGTCTGTGCAGTCATGGGCAAGTTGGCCAGGCTCGGAATGGCTCAAGGTTACTAGGGAGGGCATCGCCAGCCAATGGCGTGCGCCGCAGCTGGCTTGCCGTTTCCGCTGTTTCTATCCCTCGGCCGGGTTGCGTGCCGGCGGCGTCAGCACCAGCCGGAAGCAACTGCCGCCGCCGGCCACGCGCACGTATTCGAGGGCCGCCTGGTTGGCCTCGCTCATCTGGCGGGCCAGGTACAGGCCCAGGCCGGTGCCGTACTCGTGAGTGGTGTAGAACGGCTCGAAGATCTGTGCCGCCACCTTGGGAGCGATGCCGGGGCCGCGGTCGATCACTTCGAGAATCGGCACGCCATGCTCACCCTGGCGGGCCACCACCATCACCCGCGCCGGCTCGCCGGGCATGCGGCCGTAGCGCAACGCGTTCTGAACCAGGTTCCACACTACCTGCTGCAATTGTTGCGGATCGGCCACCGCCACCGGCTCGCCGCTGGCGGCGATCGCCCGCAGCGAGTCGGCGCCCAGGTCGTTGCCCTGGAGGTATTCGTCCACGAAGGACCTGGCCCAGCGCGAAAGGTCGAGGGTTTCCGGACGCGAACGCTCGCGCCGGGACAATTGCAGGATGTTCTCGATGATCTCGTTCAGGCGTACGCAGTGGTTGTTGATGATCTCGACCATGCGCTGGTCGCCGGCGTCCATGCTTTCCGATTCGGCCAGCAGCTGTGCCGAGTAGCGGATCGCCGCCAGTGGATTGCGGATCTCGTGGGCGATCGAGGCGGACAGCCGGCCCAGCGAGGTCAAAGTCAGCTCCTCGGCGCGGCGCGACAGCAGCGAGGTGTCGTCGAGGAAGATCAGCACGTGCGAATCGTCGTTCGGTGCCAGCCGGGTGAAACGCGGCACCACTTCGGGCATGCCGTCGGCGAGCTGGGTGGCGGTCTCGTCCAGCTTGTCCGAGGTCATCCAGTGGTACAGGCGGCGCGACAGCTCCGGCGCCAGCTGGCCGAGGTCGCGCTCGTCGGCGCCGGGGTGGCCCAGCAGCATCCAGGCCGATTCGTTGATCTGGTGGATGCGGTTGGCGTCGTCGACCAGCAGCACGCCGGTTTTCATGCGGCGGATGATCAGCTCGTTGATCTGGGCCAGGTTGGCCAGGTCGGTGCTGCGCTGTTCGGCCAGTGCCTCGGTGGCGCGCAGTTGCCGCCCCAGCACGTGGCACAGCGTGGTAATGGCGAAATAGGCCAGGCCGAACAGGCCCGATTCGAGCAGGTCGCGATCGCCCGGCGTGCCGAGGATCGAGCCGAATACGGTGCGGCCGAGGATGCCCAGCGTGGCCAGTGCGGCAAAGAAGCTGGACAACCGCAACGGCAGGATCAGCGCTCCGGCGGCCAGATTCACCGCCAGCATCATCGAGATGCCGATGCGCGCGTCGTGGATCGCCACCACGGCCAGCACGGCAGCGGTGATGTCGACCACCAGCGCACCGGCGACCACCGCGCGCACGTGCACCATGCTTTGCCGGCCCAGCAGGAGCGAGGCCAGCGCAAAGGTCAGGTGCAGCACCGCCACGCTGCGTGCCAGCTGCGGCGCCGCCAGTTCCGGCCAGCCGGCCCCGGCCGGGCTGAAGGCCAGGCCGATGTAGACCACCGCCTGGATCAGTCGGAAGATGTTGAGAAATGACAGTTCATGGCGGACCGTGGCACCTGCGCGGGTGGCGTCGAAAGGTGATGTGCTTGACACGTTGCGCTCGCTCGCTGCCAGGTCCGGTCGAGTATAGACGCGCTCGAGGGCCTTGCCACCGGGCGTCGGGGCGGCTTGGCTGCGCCGAAAACCGGGCCTGCCCTTTCCATTGCGGCCCGCTTCCGCGAAAATAGGCGGCCGTATTGCGCGGTTTTCTGCCAGCTGGCAGGCGCACTGCACCCCCGGCAGCGCGTTTTCGCCGTCCGATCCCCATGACCCACGCAGTCGTTCCGCGTGCGGCCGCCATCGTTTCTCCGTTCGCTCGAGGTATCGAATGAATTTCCACGAATACCAGGCCAAAGAACTGTTCGCGCAGTACGGCATCGCCGTGCCGCCGGGCAAGGTCGCCAACTCCCCCGACGCCGCCGTCGACGCCGCCAAGGCGCTCGGTGGTTCCCAGTGGATGGTCAAGGCCCAGATCCATGCCGGTGGCCGCGGCAAGTCCGGCGGCGTCAAGTTCTGCCGCAGCTTTGACGAAGTGCATGCTGCCGCCAAGGGCATGCTGGGCACCAACATGGAAACCTACCAGTCGGCTGGCCGCGCGCTGCCGGTGAACCTGGTGCTGGTAACCGATGCCACCGACATCGCCAAGGAGCTGTACCTGTCGATCCTGGTCGATCGCGACAGCAAGTCGGTGTCCTTCATCGCCTCCAAGCACGGCGGCGTGGACATCGAGCAGGTGGCCAAGGAAACCCCCGAGGACATCCACACCATCGTGGTCGACTTCGTCGAGGGCCTGCAGCCGTACCAGTGCCGCCAGCTCGGCTTCGCGATGGATCTCAATCCGAAGCAGGTCGGCCAGCTGACCAAGATCATGCTGGGCCTGTACAAGCTGTTCAACGAGAAGGACCTGTCGCTGGTCGAGCTGAACCCGCTGGCGATCCTGGAAGACGGCAACCTGGCCGCGCTGGATGGCAAGGTCAACTCCGACGACAACGCCGAGTTCCGCCACGCCGACCTGGCCGCCATGCGCGACCTGACCCAGGAAGACGCGGCCGAGGCCGCGGCGGTGCAGAACAACCTGAACTACGTGACCATGGACGGCTCGATCGGCTGCATGGTCAACGGTGCCGGCCTGGCCATGGCCACCATGGACGTGATCAAGCTGGCGGGCGGCGAGCCGGCCAACTTCCTCGACGTCGGCGGCGGTGCCACCAAGGAACGCGTCACCGAGGCGTTCAAGCTGATCCTCTCCTCCGACAAGGTGAAGGCCATCCTGGTCAACATCTTCGGCGGCATCGTGCGCTGCGACCTGATCGCCGAAGGCATCATCGCCGCGGTCAAGGAAGTGGGCCTGACCATCCCGGTGGTGGTGCGCCTGCAGGGCACCAACGTCGATCAGGGCCGCGAGCTGCTGGCCAACTCCGGCCTGGCGATCACGCCGGCCGACGATCTCAACGACGCGGCCCAGAAGGCCGTCGCCGCCGCCAAATAATCACTTGCAGGAGCCCGCTTGCGGGCGATGCCGTTGCATCGGCATCAAGGCAAGACACATTGCCAGCAAGCAGGCTCCTGCATTGAGCTAAGGACATTCCCATGAGCGTTTTGGTCAACAAGAACACCAAGGTGATCGTGCAGGGCTTCACCGGCCAGCAGGGCACCTTCCACGCGCAGCAGGCGCTGGATTACGGCACCCAGGTCGTCGGCGGCGTGACCCCGGGCAAGGGCGGCAGCCAGCACATCGGCCTGCCGGTCTTCAATTCGGTCGATGAAGCGGTCAACGAGACCGGCGCCGACGCCTCGGTCATCTTCGTGCCGCCGCCGTTCGCGGCCGACTCGATCCTCGAAGCCATCGACGCCGGCATCAAGGTGATCGTGGCGATCACCGAGGGCATCCCGGTGCTGGACATGCTGCGCGTGAAGAACGTGCTGGCGCAGCATCCGGAAACCGTGCTGATCGGGCCGAACTGCCCCGGCATCATCACCCCGGGCGAATGCAAGATCGGCATCATGCCGGGCCACATCCACCAGCCGGGCAAGGTCGGCATCGTGTCGCGTTCGGGCACGCTGACCTATGAAGCGGTCTTCCAGACCACCAACGAGGGCCTGGGCCAGTCCACCTGCATCGGCATCGGTGGCGACCCGATCAACGGCCTGAACTTCATCGACTGCCTGAAGCTGTTCCAGGACGATCCGCAGACCGAGGGCATCATCATGGTCGGCGAGATCGGCGGCAGCGCCGAGGAAGACGCGGCGGAATTCATTTCCGAGTACGTGACCAAGCCGGTGGTGTCGTTCATCGCCGGTGCCTCGGCCCCGGCCGGCAAGCGCATGGGCCATGCCGGCGCGATCATCTCCGGTGGCAAGGGCACGGCGGAAGCCAAGTTCGCCGCGCTGGAGAAGGCTGGCGTCACCACGGTGAAGTCGCCGGCGGACCTGGGCAAGACCCTCGCCAAGCTGATGAAGTAAGCGATAACGGGGTCAGGTTCACTTATGGAGTCGATAAGTGAACCTGACCCCCTTTCGCCCCCGTGACGAAGAGGCCGCCGCACTCCGGCGGCCTTTTTCATGCGCATGATCTCTTCCTCGATCGCGCGGGTATCCGCATGACGCTTTCCGTTTTCCTTGCCGGGCTGGCCAGTGGCGCCGGCCTGATCGTGGCGATTGGCGCGCAGAACGCGTTCGTGTTGCGCCAGGGCCTGCAGCGCCGTTTCGTCGGCACGGTGGTGGCAGTGTGCGTGATCGCGGATGCATGCCTGATCCTGGCTGGCGTGGGCGGCATGGGCCTGCTGGTGCACAGCCATGCCACCGCGCTGCAGGTGGTGCGTTATGCCGGCGCGGCATTCCTGGTCTGTTACGGCTTGCTGGCGGCACGTCGCGCCTGGCGTGGCGAGAGCGGCCTGCTGCCGGCCGATGCGGCGGTGGCCGACCGCTGGCGGGTATTGCTGACCTGCCTCGGGTTCACCTTGCTCAATCCGCATGTCTATCTGGATACGGTCGTGCTGCTTGGCAGCCTGGCCGCACCATTCGGCGATCCCGGGCGATGGCAGTTCGCCGCCGGCGCCTGCTGCGCCAGCCTGCTGTGGTTCCTGCTGCTGGGCTACGGTGCGCGCCTGCTGCTGCCGGTGTTCCGCAGCCCGCGGGCCTGGCGCGTGCTCGACGTGCTGGTGGCGGTGATGATGCTGTCGCTGGCGTTCCTGCTGCTTCGGTAACGTCGATGACGGGGTAAACCGAAACGGGGCCAGGTTCACTTATGAAGCCGAAACGGGGTAAGCCGAAACGGGGTCAGGTTCACTTATCGAAAATCGATAAGTGAACCTGACCCCGTTTCGGCTTACCCCGTTTCGGCTTACCCCGCCCCCTTTCCCACCGTTGCCGCATGGCTGTCGAGTAACATGCGCGCTGGTCACTCCACGGAATTCCCCCCGCATGTCCACGCTCCGCCTCGCCCTGGCCCAGTTCGATTTCCCTGTCGGCGCGGTGGCCGGCAATGCCGCGAGGATGCGCGAGTTGATGGCGCAGGCGAGTGCGGGCGGCGCCGCGCTGGTGGCGTTTCCCGAGTTGGCGCTGAGTGGCTATCCGCCGGAAGACCTGTTGTTGCGGCCGAGCTTCCTGGCCGCCTGCGCCGATGGCCTGGCCGGTCTTGCCGGGGCCAGCGAAGGCGTGGCGGCACTGGTGGGACATCCGGCGGCAAGCGAGAGCGAGGTTGCCAACGCGGCCAGCCTGCTGCGCGACGGGCGCGTCGAATTGACCACGCGCAAGCAGATCCTGCCCAACTACGGCGTGTTCGACGACAAGCGCTATTTCCGTCCCGGCGAGGCGTCGGCGACGGTGGTGATCGATGGCGTGCAGGTGGGACTGCTGATCTGCGAGGACATCTGGCAGCCGGGCCCCGCCGCACAGGCGGCGGAGCAGGGCGCGCGGCTGCTGCTGGTGATCAACGCCTCGCCGTGGGACGCTGCCAAGCAGGCGCAGCGCGAGAGCGTGCTGCAGGCGCGTGCGCGGGAGACCGGCTGCGCGATCGCCTATCTCAACATGGTCGGCGGCCAGGACGAGGTGGTCTATGACGGCGCCTCGATGCTGGTCAATGGCGACGGCAGCATCGCGGCACGGGCGCCGGCCTTCATCGATGCGTTGCTGTGGGCGGACTTCGATCCGGTCCGCTGCAACTGGACTGCCGGAGACTGGCCGGTGGCCGGCGAGCCGTCGTTGGAAGCAACCACGTATGCCGCGCTGATGCGTGGTACCCGCGACTATGTCGAGAAGAATGGCTTCGGCGGCGTGTTGCTGGGCCTGTCCGGTGGCATCGACTCGGCCTTGACCCTGGCGCTGGCGGTCGATGCGCTCGGTCCCGACCGGGTCACCGCGGTGATGATGCCCACCCGCTACACCTCGCAACTGTCACTGGACGGTGCACGCATGCAGGCCGAGCGCCTGGGCGTGGCCTACCACGTGATCGACATCGAGGGGACGTACCAGTCCTTCATCGATGCGCTCAGCCCCGCCTTCGGAGGCAAGAGCGCCGACACCACCGAGGAGAACCTGCAATCGCGCACCCGTGGCGTGATGCTGATGGCGCTGTCCAACAAGCACCGTCAACTGCTGCTGGCCACCGGCAACAAGAGCGAGATGGCGGTGGGCTACTGCACCCTCTACGGCGACATGTGCGGTGCCTACGCCCCGCTCAAGGACGTCTACAAGACGACGGTGTACCGCCTGTCCCGCTGGCGCAACGGGACCGGGATTGGGGATTCGGGATTCGGGATTCGGGAAAAACCGGCCTCCTCGCCGTTGCCGCTGCGAATCCCGAATATCGAATCCCCAATCCCGGAAGAAGTCATCGACCGCCCGCCCTCGGCGGAGCTGCGCGAGGACCAGACCGACCAGGACTCGTTGCCGCCGTACGAGGTGCTGGACGCGATCCTGGAAGGCTTCATCGAGCACGAGCTGTCCCAGGCCGAGCTGGTTGCCCGCGGCTTCGACGCGGACACCGTGCGTCGCGTGGTCCGCCTGGTCCTGCTGAACGAATTCAAGCGCCGCCAGTCCGCCCCCGGCCCCCGCACCACCACCCGCGCCTTCGGCCGCGAACGCCGCTACCCGATCACGTCGGGGTGGCGTTGAGCCGGGATTCGGGATTGGGGATTCGGGATTCGGAAAAACAAGAGCGTGGGGTGTACGGCTTTTCCGAATCCCCAATCCCGATTCCCGAATCCCGGCAATGAAAAAGGCGCCAAAGGCGCCCTTTTCATTGCCAAATCAATGATGCCCGGAGAATGGCACCATCTTGCGCAGCGTCGATGGCGGGTGGGGCCACTTCGCATCGCTGAGGTAGGGGTGGCCGGGATAGTTCAGCTCCAGCACCTTGCGGGTCTGGTCGGCCAGGTCCTGACGATCCAGCGCGATGTAGCTGCGGGCCAGGATCGCCAGCGCGTCGCCGGTCTGCGGCGACTGCTGGTAGTGCTCGATCACGTACTGCGAACGGTCCGCGGCGGCGATGTACGCCTTGGTGCGCAGGTAGAACTCCGCCACGTTGATCTCGTACTGGGCCAGCACGTTGCGCAGGTAGATCATGCGCTGGCGGGCGTCGGTGGTGTAGGCGCTGTCCGGGAAGCGCCGCGACAGCTCGGAGAAGTCGTCAAAAGCCTGCAGGTTGTAGCCCTGGTCGCGTCGCGCCTGCGAGCCGGTGTTGGAGATCAGGCGGTCGACGATGGTGCCGGTGCGGTCGAAATTGATCAGGCCGCGCAGGTAATAGGCATAATCGACGTGCTTGTGGGTCGGGAAGGTCTTGATGAAGCGATTCACCGTGGACAACGCGTCGTCCGGCAGGTTGTCCTTGTACTGTGCGTAGGCCAGGTCCAACTGCGACTGTTCGTTGTACGGGCCGGACGGGAAGCGGGCGATCAGGCGCTGGTAGGCCTTGGCCGCGGCGGCATAATCGGCATTCTCCAGCGACTCGTGGGCGTTGTCGTACAACGCCTCCATCGGCATGGTGTCGATGGTCTGCTGCTTCGACTTGAACATCGAGCAGGCGCCCACGGACAGCGCCAGGGCCAGTACGGCAAGTACCTTCATGACGGACAATGGGGACATCGGCAGCCTGGGCGAGTCGATTGATGAGCGCATATTCAAGGAATTCGGATGTTTGAGCGAAAAGGCATGATAGCCGAAACCGGCCACCACCCGTGGGGGTCCGCATGACCACGATCCGTCATCAGGCCGAGGTGCCGCTGGGCGGTGCGGGACGCCGCTTCGACCAGGTGCTGGCGGAGATGTTCCCGGATTACTCCCGTTCGCGGCTCAGCGGCTGGATCAAGTCGGGCGCGGTGACCCTCGACGGCGCCACGGTGGCGCCACGGTTGCTGCTGCGCGGCGGCGAACAGGTGAGCCTGGAGGTGGAGCTGGAGCCGGAAGTGTCCAGCGCACCGGAGGCGATCGCGCTGGACATCGTCCATCAGGACGAGCACCTGCTGGTGCTGAACAAGCCGGCCGGGCTGGTGGTCCACCCTGGCGCCGGCAATCCGGCCGGCACCCTGCTCAATGCCTTGCTGTACCTCGATCCGGCGCTGGCCGAGTTGCCGCGTGCCGGCATCGTGCACCGGCTGGACAAGGACACGTCCGGCCTGATGGTGGTGGCGCGCAACCTGCCCACGTACACCGCGCTGGTCGACCTGCTGTCGCGGCACGAGGTGGAGCGGCAGTACGAGGCGGTGGTGCTGGGCACGATGGTGGCCGGCGGCACGGTGGACGAGCCGATCGGCCGCAGCATGGGCGATCGGCTGCGCCAGGCGGTGCGCGACGAGGAAGATGGCAAGCGCGCGGTGACCCATTACCGCCTGCGCCAGCGCTTCCGCGCGCACAGCCTGATCCAGTGCAACCTGGAAACCGGCCGCACCCACCAGATCCGTGTGCACATGACCCATATCGGCCATGCATTGGTCGGTGATCCGCTGTACGGCGGGGGGCTGAGGTTGCCCAAGGGCGCCTCGGACGAACTGATCACTGCCCTGCGTGGCTTTCGCCGACAGGCGCTGCATGCGGAGAAGCTCGCCTTCATCCATCCGGCCACGGGTGAAGCGGTTTCATTCCAGGCGCTCCGGCCGGCCGACCTGCAATCCCTGATCGACGCCTTGCAGGCCGATCTGGACGCCCGCGGCCCGGAAGAAGACTGAGCGGTTCCATTCCCCTTTCCGACTCACGGCGCAGGCCCATGAACGAACCCTGGATTCTTCCCGACTGGCCGGCTCCGCCACAGGTGCATGCGGCAGTTACCACGCGACACGGACCCGGAGTTTCGGCGCCGCCGTTCGATCGCCTCAACCTGGGGTTGCGCAGCGGCGATGCTGCTGATGTCGTGGCAGCCAACCGCAGCGCATTGCAGCAGTCGTTGGCCTTGCCGGCACCACCACGCTGGCTGCGCCAGGTGCATGGCATCGCCGTGGCGGAGTTGGGGCCCTTGCCCGGCCCCGACGAGCCGCAGGCCGATGCTGCGGTGTCGCATATCCCCGGCACGGTGCTGTCGATCCTCACCGCCGATTGCCTGCCGGTGTTGTTCTGCGCCGTCGATGGCAGCGAGATCGGTGCGGCGCATGCCGGCTGGCGCGGGTTGGCCGGTGGCGTGCTGGAAGCGACGATCACCCAGTTGCAGTCGCCGCCCGAGCGGCTGATGGCGTGGCTGGGGCCGTGCATCGGCGCGGCTTCGTACGAAGTGGGCGAGGAAGTGCGTGCGGCCTTCGTGACCCACGATCCGGCGGCGGCCGAGGCATTCGAGCCGACCCGCGCCGGCCACTGGCTTTGCGATCTGGCCGCGTTGGCGCGTCGTCGCCTGCAGGCGGCGGGGGTGAGCCGGGTGCATGGCGGCGGTTTCGACACGCTGGCCGATCCGCGTTTCTATTCCTATCGCCGCGACGGGGCACGCAGCGGGCGCTTCGCCTCGCTGGTCTGGCTGGCGCCGCGCTGACCACCTTCCGATCGCAGGGCGTCGAGGAAGGACGTGCGCCAGGCGGTGATGTCGTTCGTGCGCAGCACGGCCATCATCGCTTTCCAGCGCCGTCGTCGTTCCGCCAGCGGCATGTCCAGTGCCCGCTGCAGCGCGTCGGCCACCTCCTCGGTGTCGGCCGGGTTCACCAGCAGGGCGTCCCCCAGTTCCTGCGCCGCGCCGGCGAAGCGTGACAGCACCAGCACGCCCGGATCGCGCGGATCCTGGCTGGCCACGTATTCCTTCGCCACCAGGTTCATGCCGTCGCGCAGTGGCGTGACCAGGCCGACCCGGGCGCTGCGGTAGTAGCCGGTCAGCAGCCCGTGCGGGAAGGATTTGTTGATGTAGCGCAGCGGCGCCCAGTCCGGCGAGGCGTACAGGCCGTTGATGTGGCCGGCGCTGCGCTCCAGTTCGCGGCGGATCTGCCGGTATTCGGCCACCGTGCCGCGCGAGGGCGGCGCGATCTGCATGAAGGTGATGCGGCGGTGCAGCCCGGGCGAGCGCTCCAGCAGGCGGGCGTAGGCCTGGAAGCGTTGCGGCAGGCCTTTGGAATAGTCCAGCCGGTCCACGCCGATGATCAGCGCGCGGCCGGCCAGGCTCTCGCGCAACTGCTCGATGTCCGGGTTCTTTGCCGCATCGCGCGCGGTGCGCTCGATGCACTCGGTATCGATGCTTATCGGGAAGGCGGCAGCGCGGAACAGCCGCCCACCGGCCGAGCGCATGCGCCCGCCCATGCGCATCGAAGCGCTGGCTTCGTGCAGGAAATAGTCCTCCAGCGCGCGCAGGTCGCGGGTGGTGTGGACGCCGATCAGGTCGTAGCTGGCCAGCGTCTCCAGCAGCTCGCGATGGTTGGGCAGGGCGATCAGCAGGCCGGCAGCCGGCAGCGGCGTATGCAGGAAGAAGCCGATGCGATGGCGCAGGCCTCGCTGCCGCAGCATCGCCGCCAGCGGAATCAGGTGGTAGTCGTGCACCCAGATCGTGTCGCCGGGTTTGACCAGTTGCGCCAGTTGATCCGCGAAAACCGCGTTGACACGCAGATAGCCTTCCAGATGGCTGCGCCGGTAGTCGACCAGGTCCGGCCGGTAATGCAGCATCGGCCACAGCGCGCCATTGGCGAACCCGGTGTAGAAGTCGGCATGGTCCGCCTGTGACAGGTCGATGGTGGCGTATTCCACCGCACCATCGCGCGCATGATGCAGTTCACCCGCGGTCTGCGCCGCGGTCCGTCCACTCCAGCCGAACCACAGCCCGCCCCGTTCCTGCAGTGCCGCCCGCAATGCGGACGCCAACCCGCCCGGCGCCCCCTGCTTCGGCACCGCCACCCGATTCGACACCACCACCAACCGCCCCATCAGCACGCCTCAAGACACCGGAAACCACCACTGTGCCGCGTCCGCCGTGATCACCGCGGCAATTCGCCGGGCAAGACACCTGCGTTCCGCGAAGGCATTCGCGGCACATTTCAAGAGCATCGCCCGCGAGCGGGCTCCTGCCCCTGCCGGATGTGCACGGCTTCACCGATGGCGGGCGTTACCGGAATCACAGCGCGTCCTCCCACCGCCGTGACAGACGCATCGCGGCCTGGATCAGGCCCACCAGGGAATACGTTTGCGGGTAATTGCCCCAGTGCTCGCCGCTGTCCGGCGCGATGTCCTCGGACAGCAATCCCAGCGCGTTGCGCTGCCTCAGCATGTGCTCGAACATCGCCCGCGCACGGTCCTTGCGGCCGGTTGCCGCCAGCGCCTCGATGTACCAGAACGTGCAGATGTTGAAGCTGGTTTCCGGGGCGCCGAAATCATCCGGCGCGATGTAGCGGAACAGGTAGTCGCCACGCCCCAGCGCCGCGCCGATGGCATCCACCGTCGCCACGAAGCGCGGGTCGTCCGCGGCCACGAAACCGATGTCGGCCAGCAGCAACAGGCTGGCATCCAGGTGTTCGCCGTCGTAGGCATCGACGAAGCAACCCATTGCCTCGTTCCACGCCCGCGCCTCGATCCGTGCGTGCAGGGCCACCGCATGGTCGTGCCAGTAACGTGCGCGGTCATCCAGGCCCAGTTCGGTGGCGATGTGCGCCAGCCGGTCGCAGGCCGCCCAGCACATCGCTGCCGAATAGGTATGCACCGCGCTGCGCCCGCGGAATTCCCACAGGCCGGCATCGGGCTGCTCGGCCGTGCGCAGCGCCATTTCGCCCATCTGCTCCAGTCGCTGGAAGGTCAGCGCGTCGCCGCGGTGTTCCAGCCGGTGATCGAAGAACAGTTGCGCCGATGCCAGCACCACCGATCCGTAGACGTCGTTCTGGCGCTGGCTCCAGGCCGCGTTGCCCACCCGTACCGGGCCCATCCGGCGGTAACCGGCCAGGCTGCCGACTTCGCGCTCGGGCAGTTCGCGCTCGAAGGTGATGCCGAACACCGGGCCGATCTCCTGGTCGCGCTGGTTGGCGACCAGGTTGAACACGTAGCGGATGTATTCCTCCATGCTGCGGGTGGCACCGAGCCGGTTCAGCGCGCGCACGGTGAAGGCGGCGTCGCGCAGCCAGCAGTAGCGGTAGTCCCAGTTGCGCGCGCTGTCGGGCGACTCGGGAATCGAGGTGGTCAGCGCCGCGACGATCGCGCCGGTGGCTTCGTACTGGCACAGCTTCAGCGTGATCGCGGCGCGGATCACCGGCTCCTGCCACTCGTAGGGCACCGACAGGTAGCGGGTCCACTCACGCCAGTAGGCATGGGTGTGCTGCAACGACAGGTGCACGAACACCGCCGGGCTGTCCGACAGCGTCTCGTCCGGCCCGAACACGAAGTGGGCGGGCCGGTCCAGGGTGAACGGCAGGCCGCGTTCGATCAGCGGCACCGCGATGTCGGCGGTCAGCCGCATCACCACGTCGCTGAGCAGATAGCGGATGTGGTTGCTGCCCGAGGTGGTTTCGGCAGCGCGCGCGCCGTAGTCGCACAGCGGGCGCAGGCGGACACGGATGCGCGGGGTGCCGCTGATCGGGGTGACCCGGCGCGCCAGCATCACCGGATGGTAGAAGCGGCCGTGGCTGCGATGGCGCGGCGCGAAATCGACCACTTCGACGGCGCCGCCGTGGCGGTCGTGCAGGCGGGTGACCAGGATCGCGGTGTTCGGCTGGTAGTGCTGCTCGCTGCGCTCGAAATCCTCCAGTTCGATCGCCCAGTCGCCGCCCCCGGTTTGCGGGGACATCAACGCGCAGAAGCTGGCATCGGCGTCGAAGCGGGGCAGGCAGCACCAGACGATGCGTGCCTGCGGATCGACCAGCGCGGCGACGCTGCCATTGCCGATCACGCCGAGGCCAAGCTCGGCCTGGCGGGCGGTTTGGGGGTCATGGGGCATCGGGAACTCCTTGCGTCAGCGTGTGCAGCACGTGTTTCAACCAGGCCCGCACTGCAGCGGGGTCTGCCAGGCTGGTGCTGGCCCGCGAAGGTTCGCGGGCACCGACGCGCACGCTCAGGCCGCGGCGTCGGTTGACCACGTCGAAGGCGTGCTCGTCGGTCAGGTCATCGCCCAGGCAGACCGGGCGGCGGCCGTGGAAAGGCGGGTACTGCATCAGGGCGTCCAGCGCGGCGCCCTTGTCGGCACCGGCCGGCTTGAATTCCAGCACCTGATGGCCGGCCTGCAGCTCGTAATCGGGCCATGTCGCGGCCAGCTGTTCCGCGGCTGCGCGCAGCACCGCCAACGGCTGCGCCAGCTGGCGGCAGTGCAGCGCGATGGCGGTGTGCTTGTCCTCCAGCCGCACGCCCGCGAAACCTGCGGCCAGCCGGGTCACGCCTTCGCGCATGCGCGCCAGTGAGGCCGGTGGTACCGGCATGTCGCGGCGTTGGCCATCGGGCTGGCGCAACTGCAGACCGTGCAGCCCGGCAGCGGCCCAGCGTGGTTGCCCGAACAGGCGGTCCAGCTCGTCCAGTTCGCGGCCGCTGACCAGCGCCAGCGCGCCGTCGAGCGCCCGGTGCAATTGCTGCAGAAGTTGCAGCAACGCGGCGTCGGGACGCACCGCTGCCGGATCGTCGACGAAGTCGAGCAGGGTGCCGTCGACGTCGAGGAACAGGGCCCAATCCGCCGTCGCGTCCGGCAGGGGAGGCGGCGGCAACGTGCTGTGGCGGGGTGCCGTGGGGAAAGTCACGATGGCCATCGTCGTCACCGTAACAAGACGGATGTGAAAGCCGCGCGGGCAAGCGCCAGGGTGCTTGATTCGCGTCGTCGCGGCCGCATTTTCGCTGGCAGTGACGGCCAGGCCGTCAATCTTTTTGATGCCACCTGACGGGGATCGACGACATGCGCATGGACAAACTCACCTCGCGTTTCCAGCAGGCGCTGGCCGACGCGCAATCGCTGGCCGTGGGCCGCGACCACAACATGCTGGAGCCGGTGCACGTGATGGCCGCGCTGCTCGACCAGCAGGGCGGCTCGACCGCGCCGATGCTGACCCAGGCCCAGGTCAATGTGCCGGCGCTGCGCCAGCGCGTGGGCGAACTGCTGGCCGGCCTGCCGCAGGTTCGCGGGCAGGAGGGCAACATCAATGTCGGCAACGACCTCGGCCGGTTGCTCAACCTCACCGACAAGCTGGCGCAGCAGCGCGGCGACCAGTTCATCGCCAGCGAGCTGTTCGTGCTGGCGGCGCTGGACGACAAGGGCGAGCTGGGCGCGGCGCTGAAGGCGGCCGGAGCGAACAAGGCCAACCTGGAAGCGGCCATCGACAAGCTGCGCGGCGGCGAGAAGGTGCAGAGCGAGAACGCCGAGGAGCAGCGCCAGGCGCTGGAGAAGTACTGCCTCGACCTGACCGCCCGCGCCGAGTCCGGCAAGCTCGATCCGGTGATCGGCCGCGACGAGGAGATCCGCCGCACCATCCAGGTGCTGCAGCGGCGCACCAAGAACAACCCGGTGCTGATCGGCGAGCCCGGCGTGGGCAAGACCGCGATCGTCGAAGGGCTGGCCCAGCGCATCGTCAAGGGCGAGGTGCCCGAAGGCTTGCGCGACCGCCGCGTGCTGGCGCTGGACATGGGCGCGCTGATCGCCGGCGCCAAGTTCCGCGGCGAGTTCGAGGAGCGGCTGAAGGCGGTGCTCAGCGACCTGGCCAAGCAGGAAGGCAGGGTGATCCTGTTCATCGACGAGCTGCACACCATGGTCGGCGCCGGCAAGGGCGAGGGCGCGATGGACGCCGGCAACATGCTCAAGCCGGCGCTGGCGCGCGGCGAGCTGCACTGCATCGGTGCCACCACGCTGGACGAGTACCGCCAGTACATCGAGAAGGACGCCGCGCTGGAGCGCCGCTTCCAGAAAGTGTTCGTGGGCGAGCCGTCGGTCGAGGACACCATCGCCATCCTGCGCGGCCTGAAGGAGCGCTACGCGGTGCACCACGGGGTGGAGATCACCGACCCGGCAATCGTCGCCGCGGCCACGCTGTCCAACCGCTACATCGCCGACCGCCAGCTGCCGGACAAGGCGATCGACCTGATGGACGAGGCCGCCTCGCGCATCCGCATGGAGATCGACTCCAAGCCGGAGGAACTGGATCGGCTGGAGCGCCGGCTGATCCAGCTGAAGATCCAGCGCGAGATGCTGAAGAAGGAAAAGGACAGCGAATCGCAGCAGCGCCTGGCCGATCTGGAAACCGACATCGGCAAGCTGGAGCGCGAGTTCTCCGACCTCAACGAGGTGTGGAAATCGGAGAAGGCCGCGCTGCAGGGCGCGACGAAGGTGAAGGAGCAGATCGAGCAGGCCCGGCAGGAGCTGGACGCGGCCCAGCGCCAGCAGAACTACGCGCGGATGAGCGAGATCCAGTACGGCCAGTTGCCCGAGCTGGAGAAGCAACTGGAGGCGGCGCAGGCGGCCGAGACGCAGGAATTCAAGCTGGTGCAGACCCGCGTCACCGCCGAGGAGATCGCCGAGGTGGTCAGCCGCTGGACCGGCATCCCGGTGAGCAAGATGCTGGAGGGCGAGCGCGAGAAGCTGCTGCACATGGAGGACGAGCTGCACAAGCGCGTGGTCGGCCAGGACGAGGCCGTGCACGCGGTGGCCGATGCGATCCGCCGTTCACGCGCGGGCCTGTCCGATCCGAACCGTCCCAACGGCTCGTTCCTGTTCCTCGGCCCCACCGGCGTGGGCAAGACCGAGCTGTGCAAGGCGCTGGCCGAGTTCATGTTCGACACCACCGACGCGATGGTGCGCATCGACATGAGCGAGTTCATGGAGAAGCACTCGGTGTCGCGCCTGGTCGGTGCGCCTCCGGGCTACGTCGGCTACGAGGAAGGCGGCTACCTGACCGAGGCGGTGCGTCGCCGGCCGTACAGCGTGATCCTGCTGGACGAGGTGGAGAAGGCCCATCCGGACGTGTTCAACATCCTGCTGCAGGTGCTCGACGACGGTCGCCTCACCGACGGCCAGGGCCGCACCGTGGACTTCCGCAACACGGTGATCGTGATGACCTCCAACCTCGGCTCGCAGATGATCCAGGACGTGGCCGAGAGCGACGGCGAGGGCGGTGAGGAGCAGCGCTACACGCAGATGAAGGCGGCGGTGATGGGCGTGGTGCAGGCGCATTTCCGGCCGGAGTTCATCAACCGGCTGGACGAGCTGGTGGTGTTCCGTCCGCTGGGCAAGCAGCAGATCCGGGCGATCGCCTCGATCCAGCTGGCCTACCTGGAGAAGCGCCTGGCCGAGCGCCAGTTGCGGCTGGACGTCGGCGAGGATGCGCTGGACCTGCTCGGCAATGCCGGCTTCGATCCGGTGTATGGCGCGCGGCCGCTGAAGCGGGCGATCCAGCAGCAACTGGAGAATCCGCTGGCGCGGGAAATCCTCGAAGGGCGCTTCCAGCCCGGCGAGACCATCCACGTCAGCGCCGAAGGCGGCCACCTGGCATTCCGCGTCTAGCAACTGGCGTGGACCGACACGAAAAAGCGCCCCTGCGGGCGCTTTTTCGTGTTGCATTCCCGGGAGCGTGATCAATCGAGGTCGAGCACGTCCTTGTCCTTCTCGCGGCGGCTCTGGTCCTTCTGCGCGTACTTGGCTTCGCAGCCGTTCTGCTTGACCATGGCGCAGTCGAGGTAATCGGTGGCCTCGATGATCGCGGCGCGCACCGCCTTGCTGGCCGGGGTCTTCTGCGAGTGGCCGAAGTCGCCCCCGACGCCCTTCAGGAATCCGCTGAGGCGGACGCCGCCGCCCGAGCTGCGGCCCTCGACGGTGCGCGAATACACCACCTCGGAAGTTTCCGCGTTGATCACCCGCAGGTCGATTGCCACGTAGGCCTCGCTCTTGCCGCCGCCGACGCGGAAGCCGGCGACCCGGATGCCGCCATCGGTGTTGGAGGCGCCCTCGGTATAGCCGCTGACGGTGCCGGTGATCAGGTACTGGGCGCCGGTGATGTTGCCGATGCGAGCTCCGGTGGCCTTGTTCACGCGTCCCGACGCGGCCAGGTCCTGCTCGTCCAGCACGGCACCGACCTTCTGCCGCTCGACCACCTTGAAGCTGCCGGTGGCGGTCAGCTCGTTGCTGAGCACGGAGGCCAATTGATGGCCGACACCGTCACGCCACCATCCGGCGGCGGTGTCATTGGTGAAGTCGACGACGGCGACAGTCGGGTGTGGTGACTGACCGGCTGCCAGCGCGCTGCCCATGCCCATGGTCAGTGCAACGGCCAACGCCGCGCCCACCATGCTGGTGCGGTATTTCTGCTTCATGCATCCCTCTCCGATTGGAAGTGCAGTCCCCGTTCCCCTGCCCGGCCGGGCCGATGGCGCCGGGGGCGATCCGTATACATATCCGCCTTTGTTGACAGGGTCAAGCAATGCGGCCTTTCAGGATGGCGTGCGGTGCCAGCCGTTCCAGTATGCGCATCCTCGGCTCATTCGGCTGTAGGCCTTTGGCGATAGAACGGGTAGTCGACCCGGCCAGCGCAAGGCCGGCGGATCCATGTCGGGCGGATTGGCATGTTTGTGTTCCACCCCGGCCACTCCTAGACTACGCCCCGCCTGAGGTGACCGCCGGCATGGGCTGGCGGTTGAAACGGGAATCCGGTGACGCCGCATCGCGCAAGCGCTCGGTCATTCCGGAGCTGCCCCCGCAACGGTAGGCGAGCAGACCCCCAGCACGAAGCCACTGTGCCGCAGGCACGGGAAGGCGCTGGGCGGGAAAGCCGGGTCGGCCACGACCCACGCGCTTTCGCTCGCAAGCCCGGAGACCGGCCTCGAGGCATGACCTGGCACGCGGTGGGCGGCGTCACGGGGTCGCCTGTCGACGCCGGTACCTCCCTCTTTTCGCGTGCCTTCACGCCATCAGTTGATGTCGCGCGGGTAGGCGCGATCCGGGAGTTCTGCCGTGTCCTTGCGTTCCACTTTCCTCCGCCAGTCCGCCTTGGCGGCTGCGCTGTTCGCCATTTTCGCCTCGGCGCATGCCGATGCGCCGGCCACTGACCTTGACCATGTCGTGGTCACCGCCACCCGTACCGCGCAGACCCAGGACCAGACCCTGGCCGCGGTCACCGTGATCGACCGCGCCGAGATCGACCGGCTGCAGCCGTCCTCGCTGGCCGACCTGCTGCGCGGCACGCCGGGCATGTCGCTGTCCAACACCGGTGGCCCGGGCAAGGCCACCTCGATGTTTCTGCGCGGTACCGAGTCCGATCACGTGCTGGTGCTGATCGACGGCATCAAGCTGGGTTCGGCCACCTCCGGCGGCGCGGCGATCCAGGACATCCCGGTCGAGCAGATCGAGCGCATCGAGATCGTGCGCGGACCGTTCTCCAGCCTGTACGGCTCGGAGGCGATCGGCGGCGTGATCCAGATCTTCACCCGGCAGCCGGAAGGTTCCTTCACGCCCAGCTTCAGCCTGGGCTTCGGCAGCCACCAGCGCGTGAGCGGTTCGGCCGGGCTGGCCGGGCGGGGCGAGAAGGGCTGGTATTCGCTGCAGGCCGCGCATGACCAGACCGACGGCTTCAATGTCTGCCGCGACGGTGCGGCGGCGGCCGGTGCCGGCTGCTTCGCGCAGGAACCGGATCGCGACGGCTACCGCAACACCTCGCTGTCGCTGCAGGGTGGCTACCGTTTCAACGAGGCCTGGGACGCCGATGCGCGCGTGTTCGGTGCCAAGGGCCACAACGAGTACGACGGCAGCATCAACAACTCCGCCGATACCGTGTCCGAAGTGGCCGGTGGCCGGGTGCATTACCGTCCGGGCAAGGACCTGGGTTTCACCCTGAGCGTGGGCCAGAGCGCTGACCGCAGCACCAATTACATGGATGGTGCCTACTCCAGCCGCTTCGACACGCACCGCCAGCTCGGTTCGCTGCAGGCCGACATCGGCGCCGGCGGCGGGCTTTACAGCATCGGCTTCGACTGGCAGCACGACAAGGTCGACAGCAACACCGTCTATGCGCGTGACCACCGCATCAACCGCGGCCTGTTCGGCCAGTGGCAGCAGACCTTCGGAGCGCATTCGCTGCAGGCCAGCGTGCGTCGCGACGAGGACAACCAGTTCGGTGGCAAGAACACCGGCAGCGTGCTGTGGGGCTGGGACTTCACCCAGGCGCTGCGGCTGACCGCCAGCTACGGCACCGCGTTCAAGACGCCGACCTTCAACGAGTTGTACTACCCCGGCTACGGCAACCCGGACCTGCGCCCGGAAAACTCGCGCAATGTCGAGCTGGGCCTGCGTGGCACGCACGACTGGGGCCACTGGTCGTTCAACGCCTACCAGAACCGGGTCGACAACCTGATCGCCTATGACGCCTCGATCGGCCTGCCGGGCAATGTCGATCGTGCGCGCATCCGTGGTGCGGAGCTGTCGGCCGACACCACGCTGGCCGGCTGGATCATTCGCGGCACCGCCAGCTGGGTGGATGCCGTCAACGACGGCAATACCAGCAGCCGCGGCAACCTGCTGCCGCGCCGCGCACGCCAGAGCGCACGGGTCGACCTGGACCGCAGCTTCGGTGACTTCAGCGTCGGCGGCAGCTGGTACGTGGCCGGCCATCGCTACGACGATCTGGCCAACCGTCACATGCTGGGCGGCTACAGCACCACCGATCTGCGCGTGGCTTATGGCTTCGCCCGCGACTGGAAACTGCAGCTGGCGCTGACCAACGTGTTCGACAAGCGCTACGAGACCGCCTGGTTCTACAACCAGCCGGGCCGCGAGGCGATGCTGACCCTGCGTTACCAGCCGGCGCACTGACCGGTCGCGGTCCGCGCACGGTCCGCCCGGCCATGGCCATCCATGGCCGGGCGCGTGCCGCAGGCGTGAGCGGGGAATATCATGGGGAAAGCTTTTCCCCCGACCGACTTCGAGTACCGGCAACCCGCCTCTGGAGGCTCTGATGAAACCCTTGTCCCGACCGACCTTCACCTGGCTGTTCGTCGTGCTGGCGGCGCTGATGGTGGCCACCCGCTTCAAGCATTTCGGTGATGCGCTGCACCTGCCGGACGCCTCGATGACGGTGTTCTTCCTCGGTGGCCTGTACCTGCGCCGGCACCTGGCCTTCGTGGCCTTCGTGCTGCTGTCGGTGCTGGTGGACTGGGTTTCGGTGTCGTACGCCGGGGTGAGCGATTTCTGCATCACCGCGGCATATGCTTTCCTGCCGGTGGCCTACGCGGTGCTGTGGTACGCCGGCCGCGGCTATGCCGCCCGCCTGCAGGCCACGCCGCGCGCGCTGGCCGGTGCCTTCGGCGTGGCCTTGCTGGCGGCCGCGCTGTCGTTCATGGTGTCCAACGGCGCGTTCTACTGGCTCGGCGGTCGCTATGCCGAGCCGAACATGGCCCAATACGCGGCACGCCTGTGGCAGTGGGGGCCGCTGTTCGTGCGCACCACGCTGGCTTATGTTGCCGTCGCGCTGCTGTTGCATGGCGTGCTGTCCCGGCTGGCATCCCCGCGCGCCGCCACTGGCGCGTCCGTCTGATCCGTCATCGAAGGAGTCGATCATGCCGAACCGTTCCCTGCCGCTAGCCGGCTTCCGTCCGCAACTGGTGGCCAGCCTGGTGCTGGTGCTGCTGATGCTGTGCACCCGCGGCCAGCACTTCGTGGCCGTGCATGCGTTGCCCAGCGCCTCGTGGGCGGTGTTCTTCCTGGCCGGTGCGCTGGTGCGCACGCGCTGGTTGCCGGTGGGCCTGTTCGCGCTGGCCTCGGCGCTGGACTTCGGCAGCTATGCGGCCGGCACGATCAGCGACTGGTGCCTGAGCCCGGCCTACTGGGCGCTGGTGCCGGCCTACGGCACGCTGTGGTTCGCCGGCCGGTTGTACGCGGGCATGCATCGCGGGCAGTGGTCCGACGTGGCCCGGCTGGTGCCGGTGCTGGTGGTGGCGGCCTTCGTCACCTACGTGATTTCCGGTGGCTGCTACTACGCCTTCTCCGGCCACTATCAGCCGACCTTCGCCGGCTTCCTGCCGCGCATCGCGCATTACTACCCGCACTCGCTGGGCGTGCTGGCCGGTTATGTCGGCCTGGCCTTCGTCGTGCTGGCGCTGCTGCGCCAGTTCGTGCCGGCGGCGAGGCAGCAGGCGCACGCATGAGCGAACGCGACGGGTTGAGCCCGGAAGAGCGCCACCGCGAACGCATGCAGCGCAAGAAGGAGCTGGTCGATCGCAAGATCGCCCGCGCCACCATCGACCGCGGCGTGGTGGTGGTGAACACCGGCAACGGCAAGGGCAAGAGCTCGTCCGGTTTCGGCATGCTGGCGCGCTCGTTGGGGCACGGTTTCCGCTGTGGCGTGGTGCAGTTCATCAAGGGCAGTTTCTCCACCGGCGAGGAGGCGTTCTTCCGCCGCTTCGAGGGCGATGGGCTGGACTACCACGTGATGGGCGAGGGCTTCACCTGGGAAACCCAGGACAAGTCGCGCGACATCGGCGCTGCCCAGGCGGCCTGGCAGATCGCCGCGAAGATGCTGGCCGACGAGAGCTACGACTTCGTGCTGCTGGACGAGCTGAACATCGCCCTGGTCAAGCAGTACGTCCAGCTTGACCAGGTGCTGGCGGCACTGGCCGCGCGGCCGCCGCGGCAGCACGTGGTGATCACCGGCCGCGGTGCACCGGACGGACTGGTCGAGGTGGCCGACACGGTGACCGAGATGCGCGTGGTCAAGCACGCCTTCCAGGCCGGCATCAAGGCGCAGCAGGGCATCGAGCTGTGAGCGAAGCGCGTCGTTGCCCGGCGCTGCTGGTTTCCGCACCCGCCTCGGGCCAGGGCAAGACCAGTGTCACTGCGGCTCTGGCGCGCTGGCATGCGCGGCAGGGCCGGCGCGTGCGGGTGTTCAAGACCGGTCCGGACTTCCTCGATCCGATGGTGCTGGAGCGTGCCGCCGGCACGCCGGCCTGCCAGCTCGATCTGTGGATGTGCGGCGAGGACGACGTGCGTGCGCGGCTGTACGAGGCCGCCGGCGAGGCCGATCTGATCCTGGTCGAAGGCGTGATGGGCCTGTTCGACGGCAAGCCGTCCAGCGCCGATCTGGCGCAGCAATTGGGCCTGCCGGTGCTGGCGGTGATCGACGGCTCGGCGATGGCGCAGACCTTCGGCGCGCTGGCCTGCGGCCTGGCCCGTTATCGCGAGGGGCTGCAGCTGCGTGGCGTGGCGGCCAACCGCATCGGCAGCGCCTACCACGCGCAGTTGCTGCGCGAGAGCCTGCCGTCGGAACTGCATTGGCTGGGCGCGCTGTCGCGCGACCCCGCGCTGGCCTTGCCGGAACGGCATCTGGGGCTGGTCGCGGCCGGCGAACTGGGCGACCTCGACGCGCGGCTCGATGCGTTGGCCGATGCCTGGGCGCAGCATGCCGACACGGCGTTGCCGCCGGCGGTGGCGTTTTTCCCGCCGGAAGCTTCCCGCGAGGTGGCTGGCGTGCTGGCTGGCCGGCGCATCGCGATCGCGCGGGATGCGGCGTTCTGCTTCCTCTATCCGGCCAACCTCGAGCTGTTGCGTGAGGCTGGAGCCGAGTTGCGTTTCTTCTCGCCGCTGGCTGGCGATGCACTGCCTGAATGCGATGCGGTGTGGTTGCCCGGCGGTTATCCGGAGCTGCATCTGCAGACGTTGTCGCAGCGGCAGGACCTGCACGCGGCGCTGCGCGCGCATCGCGATGCCGGCAAGCCGATGCTGGCCGAATGCGGCGGACTGCTGTTTGCGCTGGATTCGTTGGCTGACCGTGACGGCCAGCAGGCCGCGATGGCCGGCCTGCTGCCGGGCGAGGCGGTGTTGCAGCCGCGCCTGGCGGCGCTGGGCCTGCAAGGCGTGGAGCTGCCGGAAGGCGCGTTGCGCGGGCATACCTTCCACTATGCCAAGGCGCGGGTCGATGCCACGCCGCTGGCCCAGGCCAGCAATCCCAATGGCGGGCCCAGCAGCGAGGCGGTGTATCGCGAGCGCCGACTGACCGCCAGCTTCGTGCATTTCTATTTCCCGTCGAATCCGGCGGCCGCGCTGGCGCTGTTCCTGCCGTGAGCACGGCGCTGGCGATGCTGGCGGCAGTCCTGCTTGATGCCTTGCTGGGCGAGCCGAGGCGCGCCCATCCGCTGGTGGCGTTTGGCCGTCTGGCCGTCTGGATCGAAAAGCGGCTGCACGACGACCGCCGCCTTGCCGGAGTGTTGGCGTGGACGCTGGCGGTGTTGCCGCTGACGGGCCTGCTGGCGCTGCTGGCGTGGTGGCTGCCGTTCGCGGCGGGCTGGTGCCTGTCGGTGCTGGTGCTGTACCTGGCGCTGGGCCTGCGCAGCCTGGGCGAGCATGCGCGGCCGGTGGCATCGGCGCTGCAGGACGGGGATCTGGATGGGGCGCGCTCGGCGGTCGGACGCATGGTCAGCCGTGATGTCGCCGCGCTCGATTCCGCGCAGGTTGCCGCGGCGGCCACCGAATCGGTGCTGGAGAACGGCAATGACGCGGTGTTCGGCACCTTGTTCTGGTTTGCCCTGCTCGGTGCACCCGGCGCGCTGCTGTTCCGGCTGGCCAATACGCTGGATGCGATGTGGGGCTACCGCACGCCGCGCTACGAGCGCTTCGGTTGGGCGGCGGCGCGAATCGACGACGTGCTGAATTTCCTGCCGGCGCGGCTGGCCGCCTTCAGCTATGCGCTGTTCGGTGATTTCCCCCGGGCGATGCGCTGCTGGCGGGTCCAGGCGCCGCAGTGGGACAGCCCCAACGCCGGTCCGGTGATGGCGGCCGGGGCCGGTGCACTGGGCGTGCAGCTGGGTGGCGCGGCGCCGTATCACGGCGTGTGGGAGCCGCGTCCCGTGCTGGGCGAGGGGGAGCCACCATCCGCCGCATCGATCACCCGTGCCTTGCGACTGGTGCGCCATGGCGTGATCGCCTGGCTGGGCGTGGTGTTGCTGCTCGGGCTGTGCCGGAGCCTGGCGCATGCTTGAACACGGTGGCCGCCTGCAGCGCGCGGCGCGCGAATTCGACATTGCGTTGGCCGACTGGCTGGACCTGTCCACCGGCGTGAGTCCGTTCGGCTGGCCGGTGCCGCCGGTTCCGGCCTCCGCGTGGCAGCGCCTGCCCGAGGACGATGATGGCCTGATCGAGGCGGCGCTTGCGTATTGCGGCGCGCCGTCGCTGTTGCCGGTGGCCGGTTCGCAGGCGGCGATCCAGGCCTTGCCCTGGCTGCGAGGTCATTCGCGGGTCGGCGTGCTTGCGCCGGGCTACGCCGAGCATGCGCAGGCCTGGCAGCGTGCCGGCCACGAGGTCGAGCGGCGGCCGGCGGCGGATCTGCTGGCCGATGCGGACGGCTTCGACGTGATCGTGCTGATCCATCCCAACAATCCCGGCGGCGACCGTTTCGAGCGCGATGCCCTGCTGGCGTTGCATGCCGCACTGGCCGCGCGCGGCGGCTGGCTGGTGGTCGACGAAGCCTTCATCGACGTCACTCCGCAATACAGCCTGTGTGCCTTCAGCGATCGCGAAGGGCTGATCGTGCTGCGCTCGGTCGGCAAGTTCTTCGGCCTGGCCGGTGCCCGCGCCGGTTTCGTCTGCGCCGCACCCGGCCTGCTGGAGGCCCTGCGCGAGCGGCTGGGACCGTGGACCTTGAGCGGTCCGGCCCGCCATGTGTTGCGACTGGCGCTGGCCGATCGTTCCTGGCATGCGGAAACCCGCGCGCGGCTGCCGGTGCAGAGTGCGCGGCTGGCGACTTTGCTGGCACGGCATGGCCTGCCACCCAGCGGCGGTTGCGCGCTGTTCCAGTGGTGTCGCCATGACGAGGCGGCGACGCTGCATCGGCGGCTGGCGGAGCAGGGCATCCTGGTGCGGCTGTTCGACACGCCGGCCAGCCTGCGTTTCGGCCTGCCGCCTGACGATGCCGCGTTTGATCGCCTTGCCGCGGCGCTGGCGTCGCTTTCGCTGCCGCGGAAGGACGCGCTGCGTGCCGCCGCTCCCGCGTTGCCGGCAGCCTCCCCGGCAACCGCCGGCGTGCTGATGGTGCAGGGCTGCACCTCCGATGCCGGCAAGAGCACCCTGGTCGCGGCACTGTGCCGCTGGCTGCGCCGGCAAGGCGTGCGGGTGGCACCGTTCAAGCCGCAGAACATGGCGCTGAACTCGGCGGTCACCGTCGACGGCGGCGAGATCGGCCGGGCCCAGGCGGTGCAGGCACAGGCCTGCGGGCTGGCACCGCATACCGATTTCAACCCGGTGCTGCTCAAGCCCAACAGCGACACCGGTGCGCAGGTGATCGTGCACGGCCACGCGGTGGGCAACATGCATGCGGTCGGCTACCACGAGTACAAGCAGGTGGCCATGCAGGCGGTGCTGGCCTCGCACCGGCGCCTTTGCGCGCACTACGAGGCGCTGCTGGTCGAGGGTGCCGGCAGTCCGGCCGAGATCAACCTGCGCGCGCGCGACATCGCCAACATGGGTTACGCCGAGGCGGTCGACTGCCCGGTGCTGCTGGTGGCCGACATCGATCGCGGCGGCGTGTTCGCCCATCTGGTCGGTACCTTGGCCCTGCTGTCGGCGAGCGAGCGGGCCCGCGTGGCCGGCTTCGTGATCAACCGCTTCCGTGGTGACCTGGCGCTGCTGCAGCCGGGGCTGGATTGGCTGGAGCAGGAAACCGGCAAGCCGGTGCTGGGCGTGCTGCCGTACCTGCACGGCCTGCATCTGGAGGCCGAGGATGCGCTGCCGCGCGAGCACGGCGCCGCCAACGGCGATGCCTTGCGCGTGCTGGTGCCGGCGTTGCCGCGGATCAGCAACCACACCGACTTCGACGCCTTGCGCGCGCACCCGCAGGTGGACCTGCGTTTCGTCGGCCCCGGCGAGCCGTGGCCGCCGGCTGACCTGGTGGTGCTGCCCGGTTCCAAGGCAACCCGCGCCGACCTGGCCTGGCTGCGTGCGCAGGGTTGGGATGCGGCGATCGCCCGCCACCTGCGTCATGGCGGCAAGTTGCTGGGCATCTGCGGCGGCCTGCAGATGCTGGGCACGGCGGTGCACGACCCGCACGGCATCGAGGGCGCGCCCGGTTCCAGCGAGGGACTGGGCTGGCTCGACCTGCAGACCACGCTGGAACGCGGCAAGCAACTGCACAACGTGCGCGGTCATCTGGCGCTCGATGACGCGCCGGTGCGCGGTTACGAAATCCACTGCGGCATCAGCCACGGCCCGGCGCTGGAACGCCCGGCCAGCCGATTGGACGGCGGCCGCGTGGACGGCGCGTTGTCGGCCGACGGCCAGGTGATGGGCAGTTATCTGCACGGCCTGTTCGATGCGCCCGAAGCGCTGGACGCACTGCTGCGCTGGGCCGGCCTGCGCGACGCGGCGCCGCTGGATCTGCCGGCGTTGCGCGAGGCCAGCCTGGAGCGATTGGCCGACAGCATCGAACAACATCTGGACACCGCCCGGCTGCGCCAACTGCTGGGCCTCGACGAAAACACGCACCCATGCACACCCTGATCCTCGGTGGTGCCCGTTCGGGCAAGAGCGCGCTGGCCGAAAAGCTGGCGCAGGACAGCGGCCTCGCGGTGACCTACCTGGCCACCGCCCAGGCCGGCGACGGCGAGATGGCCGAGCGCATCGCCCATCACCGTGCACGGCGGCCGGCTTCGTGGGCCTGCGTGGAGGAGCCGCTGGCGCTGGCCGAGGCCCTGCGTCGCCACGCGCGCGCCGACGGCTGCGTGCTGGTTGATTGCCTGACCCTGTGGCTGAGCAACCTGCTGGGCGATGCCGATGCCGCGCGCTTCGAGCGCGAGCGCGCCGCCTTGCTGGAAACCCTGCCAGGCCTGCCGGGCGAGATCGTGCTGGTCAGCAACGAGGTGGGGCTGGGCATCGTGCCGATGGGGGAGCTGAGCCGACGCTTCGTCGACGAGGCCGGTCGCCTGCATCAGGCGCTGGCCGCGCAGTGCGAACGGGTGGTGTTCGTGGCGGCCGGCCTGCCGCTGGTGATGAAAGGACAACTGGCATGAACTGGATCGAGCAAGCCTGCGCGGTTCCCGATGCGGCTGCCGCTGCGGCGGCGCGGGCGCATCAGTCGCAATTGACCAAGCCACCGGGTTCGCTGGGTGAGCTGGAAACCCTGGCGGTGCAACTGGCGGCCTGGCAGGGCACGTCGCGGCCATCGCTGCAGCGGGTGTGGATCAGCGTGTTCGCCGCCGATCATGGTGTCGCCGCGGAAAACGTCTCGGCCTTCCCGCAGGCGGTGACCGGCGAGATGGTGCGCAACTTCGCCAGCGGCGGTGCCGCGGTCGCCGTGCTGGCGGCCAGCCTCGGTGCCACGCTGGAGGTGGTGAACCTGGGCACGGTCAACGACCCGGGCGACATCGCCGGCGTGCGGCGAGCGGTGATCGCGCCACAGACCGCCAACTTCTGCGAGGCGCCGGCGATGACGCCGGAGCAACTCACCGGCGCGCTGGCGGCCGGTGCCGACAGCCTGCGTGCGGCGCAGGCCGCCGGCGCGCAGCTGTTCATCGGCGGCGAGATGGGCATCGCCAACACCACCGCCGCCACCGCGCTGGCTTGCGCATTGCTGGGGCAGTCGCCGCAGCGGCTGGCTGGCGCCGGCACCGGGCTGGATGCGGCCGGCATCGCGCACAAATGCACGGTGATCGAGCGCGCGCTGGCAATGCATGCGGCGGTGCGCGAGCCACTGGAGCAACTGCGCTGCCTTGGCGGTTTCGAGATCGCCGCCCTCGCCGGTGCCTTCATCGCGGCGGCGCAGGCCGGCGTGCCGGTGCTGGTCGACGGCTTCATCACCACGGTAGCGGCGCTGGCCGCGGTGCGGATCCAGCCGGGCGTGCGCGACTGGCTGCTGTTCGGCCATCGCTCGCACGAGCGAGGCCATGCCCATGTGCTTGACGTGCTGCAGGCACGGCCGCTGCTGGATCTCGGGCTGCGTCTGGGCGAGGCCAGCGGCGCGGCTTGCGCGGTGCCGCTGCTGCGGCTGGCCTGCGACTTGCACAACGGCATGGCCACTTTTGCCCAGGCGGGAGTCTCGCAGGCATGAACAGCGCGAACGCCGGATCGATCGAACTGCTGCGCCACGGCGACACCGCCCAGCGCAGCTACCGCGGCCAGATTGATGACGCATTGAGTCCGCTGGGCTGGCAGCAATTGCGCGCGGCGGTGGCCGGGCGCCAGTGGGATGCCATCGTCGCTTCGTCGCTGCAGCGTTGCGCCGCGTTCGCGCAGGAACTGGCCGATGCCCGTGGCCTGCCGCTGCGGCTGGATCCGCGCTTGCGCGAATACCACTTCGGCGACTGGCAGGGCGTACCGATCGAGGACATCGCCGAGCGTGACGGCGAGGCGCTGGGTCGTTTCTGGGCCGACCCGGTGGCCCATCCGCCGCCGGGCGCGGAAACCTTCGAGGCGTTCCACGCGCGGCTGTCCGCCGCGCTGGACGACATCGCCATCGAGGCACGCAGCCAGCGCGTGCTGGTGGTCACCCACGGTGGCGCGATCCGCCTGCTGCGCTGCCATGCCGAACGACGCGATTACGGCGAGATGGCGAACATCGACGTGCCGCATGCGTCGTTGCACCCGATCGTCTGGCCGGGGAGCGGCATCTGATGCGCGCGTTGCTGGTGGCGATCGGCTTCCTGACCCGCTTGCCGGTGCCGCCGCAGGTATTCGACGACAAGGCCGCACAGAAGCATTCGCTGGCCTGGTATCCCGCCGTGGGGCTGATCCTGGGCCTGTTGCTGTGGGCAGTATCCGCGCTGTTGCATGGCGTGCCGCCGATGCTTTCCGCCGCGGTGTTGCTGGTGTGCTGGGTGGGCCTGACCGGTGCCCTGCATCTGGACGGGCTGGCCGATACGGCCGATGCCTGGATCGGCGGCCTCGGTGACCGCGAGCGCACCCTGGCGATCATGAAGGATCCGCGTTGCGGTCCGGCGGCGGTGGTCGCGCTGGTGCTGGTTCTGCTGCTGAAGTTCGCCGCGCTGGCCAGCCTGCCGGGGGGCCGCGGAACGGCCTTGCTGCTGGCGCCGTTGCTCGCGCGGATGGCACTGACCGGGCTGTTCCTGTGGCTGCCTTATGTGCGCCCGGGCGGGCTTGGCGCTGGCCTGGAGGAATCGCCCCGTCGCGACAGTCTTGCCGCTTTGCTGATGGGCAGCGTGTTGTGCCTTTGCTTTGGCTGGCACGGTTTGCTGGCGTGGTTGCTGGCGCTGGTGGTGTTCATGCTGTGGTCCCGCGCTTGCCGGACCCGCCTCGGCGGTTTCACTGGCGATACGGCGGGAGCACTGGCCGAGATGATCGAGGCCGCGGTGCTGCTGGGCCTGGCCGTCGCGTAGGTCGGGCACCGCCCGACATCGGTGATGCCGCGCACCTGCATTCGAACTGTAGGAGCCCGCTCGCGGGCGATGCTCTTGAATGTCAAAAGCGCCCGGGTGATTCGCACTATCCGCGCAGGTCGGGTAACGCCCGCCGGGGCGGGTTGAAGCAAAAGCAGAAGCATCGCCCGCGAGCGGGCTCCTACAAGTGCGTGTCGTCGCCTGTAGGAGCCCGCTCGCGGGCGATGCTCTTGAATGTCAAAAGCGCCCAGGTGATTCGCGCTATCCGCGCAGGTCGGGTAACGCCCGCCGGGGCGGGTTGAAGCAAAAGCAGAAGCATCGCCCGCGAGCGGGCTCCTGCAAGTGCGTGCCGTCACCTGCAGGAGCCCGCTTGCGGGCGATGCTCTTGAATGTCAAAAGCGCCCGGGTGATTCGCGCTATCCGCACAGGTCGGGTAATGCCCGCCGGGGCGGGTTGAAGCAAAAGCAGAAGCAAAAGCAGAAGCAAAAGCAGAAGCAAAAGCAGAAGCAAAAGCAGAAGCATCCCCCGCGAGCGGGCTCCTGCAAGTGCGTGCCGTTGCCTGCAGGAGCCCGCTTGCGGGCGATGCTCGCCGGGGAGATTCGAAGAGCACGGCAAGCACCGGCTCTTCTCTCACTCCTCACTCCTCTTCACTCACTCCTCGCCCAAAGCCTCACCAACGATAAGCCACCTTCCCGTACACGTAGGCGCCGTTGAAGCCGAATGGCGAGAACAGGCTGTAGGGGAGGGCGCCGCTGCTGTCGCTGCCGGGGTTGACGCGGTCGGGGTGGGTGTTGAGCACGTTGTCGGCGCCCAGGGTGAAGTCCCAGTGGTCCAGGCGGTAGCTGGCGGACAGGTCGAGCAGCCACTTCGAGGAGAAGGTCTGGTCCAGCGCCGGGTTGACCGAGTTGTAGGAGATGAAGCGGCCGTAGCGGGTCAGCGTGCCGTCGACATTCCAGTGGCCGATGCTGTACTGGCTGTTGAGCACCAGCTTGCTGCGCGGGGTGCTGTCGGCGAGCAGGCCGTACTGGTCGCGGCGGTCGATGCGCTTGAGGTCCAGGCCCAGCGCGTCGAGCACGGCGGGGTTGGGCTTGATCCGGGTGACCTTGTTCTTGTTGTAGTTGTAGGCCAGCGAGCTCTGCAGCGAACCGCCGTTGGCGAAGTCGAGATGATGGCTGGCGACGAAGTCGATGCCGCGGGTGCGCGTGTCCACCGCGTTGGTGAAGTAGGCGACGCCGCTGTAGTTGACGTCGGTGACGCCGTGCGCGGCCAGGTAGTCCTGCACCGCCGGCGAGCTGGTGGCCAGGTTGCTGGACAGGGTGATGCGATCGTCGATGTCGATCTGGTAGACGTCCAGGCTCAGGTCCAAGCTGTCCAGCGGCGACCACACCGCGCCCAGGGTGTAGTTGCGCGATTTCTCCGGCTTCAGCGGCTGGCCGCCGAGCAGGCTGCCGACCTGGCTGGTCGGGCTGACCAGGCCGGTGTCGTAGACGCCTTCGGGCAGGCCCAGCGAATTGCTGTCGCCGAAGTACAGCGACGATGTGTAGGCATAGAACTGCTGCGCCAGCGACGGTGCGCGGAAACCGCTCGACACGCTGCCGCGCAGGGCGAAGCGGTCGGTGAAGTCGAAGCGGCCGGCCAGCGCGCCGGAGGTGGTGGTGCCGAAGTCGGAGTAGTCCTCGTGGCGCACCGAGGCCGAGGCGCCGAAGCGGTCGGTGAGGTTGGTTTCCACGCTCAGGTATTCGGCCACGTCATGCCGCGCATGCGAGCCGGCGTCCAGCGGCTGGAAGCCGCCGAAGCCCTGTGCGCCGCCGGACAGGCCGGAGTGGCCGGTGTAGTACGAGGGCAGGTCGCCGGCGACGATCTTGTAGCCCTGGCGCAGGTATTCGGCGCCAAAGGCGAGGGTCACGTCGTTGGGCAGCCAGCTCAGCGAGAGGTCCTTGGCGATGTCCACGTCCAGCGCCTGCTGCGAGGACGAAAGGAGGCCGTCGTGGAAGCGCGTCGGGGTGCTGCCGAAGTCGTTGTACCAGGCGCGGTTGAGGCTGTTGAAGGTGTCGTAGGAAACGCGGTTGCCGCCGTAGTTGCCGCTGACGTCCCAGCGCCAGCCGCCTTCGGTCTTGCCGCGGACGCCGAGCACCAGCGAGCGGTCGGTGGACTTGGCGTTTTCCAGCGGCAGGAAGCCGTTGGGGTAGATCGAGGTGATCGTGTTGGCGTTGTCGACGTTGCGGAAGAACGCCGGCGACACGCTGTCGCGCTGGCTGTAGTGGCCGGAGGCGTACAGCTCGACGTTCGGCGTGAGGTCGTACTGGCCGTTGAGCAGCAGGTTGTGGGTGCGGACCTCCGGGTCGCCGTAACGCTGGGTCACGCCTTCCCAGGCGCGGGTGCGGTTCGGGCCGGAGCGGTTGGTGTAGTCCTGATGGCCGTCCTGCAGGGTGAAGCGCAGCCAGCCCTTGTCGCCCAGCGCGATGCCGGCATTGGCCGAGCCCTGCCACTGGCGGCCGTCGCCGGCGGAGTACTGGCCACCGGTGATTTCCACCGAGCCGCCCTGCGCGCCCTTCTTCAGCACGATGTTGATCACGCCGGCGATCGCGTCGGAGCCGTACTGTGCCGAGGCGCCGTCACGCAGCACCTCGATGTGGTCGATCGAGGCCATCGGGATGGTGTTCAGATCCACCGCCTGGGCGCCACGGCCGAGCACGCCGTTGGTGATGATGATCGCGCCGGGATGCCAGCGCTTGCCGTCCACCAGCACCAGCACCTGGTCCGGCGACAGGCCGCGCAGCTGCGCCGGGCGCTGCGCGTCGGCAGTGTCCGAGGCGGCCGGACGCGGGAAGCTGAGCGAGGGAATCACCCGCGCCAGCGCGGTGGTGAGTTCGTTGGTGCCGGTCTGCTGCAGCACCTTGGCCGAGACCACGTCGATCGGCGTCAGCGAGCTGCTTTCGGTGCGGTTGTCCGCACGCGTGCCGGTGACGATGACGGTGTCGAGATCCTTGGCCGGCGCGGTGGCTTCCTGGGCCGAGACGGTACCGGCCAGCGACAGCAGCACGGCCGCCGGGAGCCAGGCCCGGCGGGGGAGGGAGGTGGTTTTCATGGGCGGGGACTCTTGTTCTTGTGGGGAATGCTGCGGGACAGCAATTTTTTTCAGGCTAGGCGTCACCCTCCGAACCGTCCAATGACTTTTGCGCCTCCCGCATATTCCGTTCCGTTATATGCATGCGGGTGTCGTCTTGCCCCATCGCGCGCAGGAGCCCGCTCGCGGGCGATGCTTTTGGGGCCGGGATGACCAGCCATTCGGCTGTTGAGAGCCGGGATTCGGGATTCGCAAAAGCATCGCCCGCGAGCGGGCTCCTACAAATGCGTGCCGTCACCTGCAGGAGCCCGCTTGCGGGCGATGCTCTTGAATGTCAAAAAGCGCCGGGGTGATTCGAGCGATCTGCGTGACGCCCGTCGGGGCGGGTTGAAGCAAAAGCAGGAGCATCACCCGCGGGTGGGCTCCTGCGCGCTATGGGGCGCCATGTCGGTAGGGAAATCGCGGATAATGGTTGGTCGCCGGCCCGCTTCCGGCCGGTTTGCGGAGTTATCCATGCCCATCTACGAATTCGAATGCAGCCAGTGCGGCCATCGTTTCGACCGCCTGCAGAAATTGTCCGACGAGGATCCCCGTGACTGCCCGGCCTGTGGCCAGCCGCAGTTGCATCGATTGGTCAGTGCCCCTTCGTTCCGCCTGGCCGGTGGCGGCTGGTACGAAACCGACTTCAAGAAGGACGGCGACAAGAAGCGCAACCTGGCCGGCGCTGCCGAGCCGTCGGCTGCACCGGCGCCAGCGGCACCGGCCAAGAGCGACTGACCACGCTGCAGCGCAGCGGACGGGCGCGGCGGTGGTAAGATTGACGGTCTTTTCCCCCATGTTTCGGCCGCCCCGCGGCCTGTCCGGAGTTCCAAGCGCATGCGCACGCACCACTGCGGTCTCATCGACGAATCGCTGATCGGCCAGACGGTCACCCTGTGCGGCTGGGTCAACAAGATCCGCCTGCAGTCCCACGTGGCCTTCATCGACCTGCGTGACCACGAGGGCCTGGCCCAGGTGGTGGTGGATCGCGACAACGCGGCGGCGTTCGCTGCGGCCGGCGAGATCGGCAACGAGTACTGCCTGCGCGTGACCGGCACGATCCGCCCGCGCGTGTCGGTCAACGACAAGCTCAAGACCGGCACCATCGAGCTGTTGGCCGAGACGGTGGAGATCCTCAACGCGGCGAAGGACCTGCCGTTCGCGCTGCACGAGAATCCCAACGAGGACATGCGGATGACCTACCGCTACCTCGACCTGCGCCGCCCCGAGATGCAGGCGATGATGCGCAAGCGCATCAAGCTGGTGCAGGCGCTGCGCCGTTATCTGGACGAGCGCGGCTTCCAGGACATCGAGACGCCGATCCTGACCAAGGCCACGCCGGAAGGCGCGCGCGACTATCTCGTGCCCAGCCGCGTGCATGAGGGCCAGTTCTACGCGCTGCCGCAGTCGCCGCAGCTGTTCAAGCAGATCCTGATGGTGGCCGGCTTCGACCGCTACTACCAGATCGCCCGCTGCTTCCGCGACGAGGACCTGCGCGCCGACCGCCAGCCGGAATTCACCCAGCTCGACCTGGAGTTCGCCTTCGTCGAGGAAAAGGACGTGCAGGACTTCGTGGAGGCGATGATCCGCCACGTGTTCCGCGAGGTGCAGGGCGTGGAGCTGGACGCGGCCTTCCCGCGCATGACCTGGGCGGAGGCGATGCGTCGCTTCGGTTCGGACAAGCCCGACCTGCGCATCGCGCTGGAGCTGGTCGACGTGGCCGAGGCGGTGAAGCACATCGAGTTCAAGGTGTTCGCCGAGCCGGCCAATGATCCGGCCGGCCGCGTCGCGGCGCTGCGCGTGCCCGGTGGCAGCGCGTTGTCGCGCAAGGACATCGACGGCCTGGCCGAGTACGCCGCGCGCTACGGCGCCAAGGGCCTGGCCTGGCTGAAGGTGGACGACCTGGCCAAGGGCCGCGACGGCATCACCTCGCCGGTGGCCAAGTTCCTCGACGACGCGGCGCTTGAGAGCGTGCTGAAGGCGACGGCTGCGCAGAGCGGCGACATCGTGTTCTTCGGCGCCGGCAAGTGGAAGACGGTCACCGACTTCATGGGTGCGCTGCGCCTGAAGGTCGGCAAGGATCGCGGCCTGGTCGAGGACAGCTGGAAGCCGCTGTGGGTCACCGACTTCCCGATGTTCGAATTCGACGACGAGGCGCAGCGCTTCGTCGCCCTGCATCACCCGTTCACCGCGCCGAAGGTCGATGACGCGGCGCAGCTGCGCGCCGATCCGCACAACGCGGTCAGCCGCGGCTACGACATGGTGCTCAATGGCAACGAGATCGGCGGCGGCTCGATCCGCATCCATCGCCCGGAGATGCAGAGCACGGTGTTCGAGCTGCTCGGCATCGGCGCGGAGGAAGCGGAGGCCAAGTTCGGCTTCCTGCTCAAGGCGCTGAAGTTCGGCGCGCCGCCGCATGGCGGCCTGGCCTTCGGCATCGATCGCATTGCCGCGCTGATGGCCGGCACCGAGTCGATCCGCGACGTGATCGCCTTCCCCAAGACCACCAGCGCGCAGGACCTGATGACCGACGCACCCTCGCCGATCCCGGCCGGCCAGCTGGCCGAGCTGCACGTGCAGGTGAAGAGCGACGGGGCCGCCGGTCACTGAGCCGACACGTCCCCGCTGACAGCATCACTGGCATGACCGGATGCCCGCGCCATGGCTGAACACGTGATCCTGCTGCACGGCCTGTGGATGCGCGGCTTCGCGCTGTCCATGCTCCATCGTCGTCTGATGGAGGCGGGTTTCCGCGTGCATCGCTTCGACTACCTCAGCGTGGCGGCCACCCAGCAGCGCATCCTGGATCGGTTGCAGGCCCGCATCAGCGGCCTGGCCGACCAGGCCGAGGCGGTGCATCTGGTCGGCCACAGCTTGGGCGGCCTGCTGGCGTTGCGTGCCTGCCTTGCGGAGGATCTGCCGCGTGGGCGCGTGGTCTGCCTGGGCTCGCCATTGAAGGGCAGTTCCGCCGCGCGCCGCTTCGCTGCGCTGGGGCGTGGTGGCGAGGTGCTGCTGGGCCACAACCGCGCCTTGCTGGAGCAGGGCTTCGACCGCTGGGACGGGCGCCGCGAGGTCGGCATGATCGCCGGCAGCACGCCGCTGGGACTGGGAGCCATGCTGGGCCACATCGCCGGCCGCCACGACGGCACCGTGGCGGTGGAGGAAACCCGGCTGGAAGGCCTCCACGCGCACTGCGTGGTCGAGACCAACCACACCGGCCTGCTGTTTTCGGCCGAGGTGGCGCAGCAGGTGGCCTGCTTCCTGCGGGAAGGGCATTTCGAGGCAACCGCCGGCTGATCTGACGCGGTTGCCGCCGTGCCGGCACGGCGTCCGATTTCCGGTAAAATAAACGGTTCGTTCATCTGATCCAGTGCAGGCAAAGTCATGGGTAGAGGCCCGTCCATCGAAGGTCGCAAGAACGCCGAAGACGCCAAGCGCGCCAAGGTGTTCACCAAGCTGATCCGCGAAATCACCGTCGCCACGCGTTCCGGCGTCGCCGACCCCGGCGGCAACCCGCGCCTGCGTGCCGCGGTCGACAAGGCGCTGGCCGCGAACATGACCAAGGACACCATCGAGCGCGCGATCAAGCGCGGCTCGGGTGCCGACGGCGGCGCCGACATGCAGGAGCTGCGCTACGAGGGCTACGGCCCGGCCGGCATCGCGCTGATCATCGAAAGCTTCACCGACAACCCCACCCGCACCGTCGCCGAAGTGCGCCACGCGCTGTCCAAGCACGGCGGCAACCTGGGCACCTCCGGTTCGGTGGCGTTCCAGTTCACCCGCTGCGGCGAGCTGGTGTTCGTCACCAACGGTGACGCCGCGGCCGAGGAGAAGGTACTGGAAGCGGCACTGGAAGCCGGCGCCGACGACGTGGTCAACGAGAACGGCGAAAGCACCGTGCTGTGCGCTCCGGAAAACTTCGAGGCGGTGCAGCAGGCGCTGGCCGATGCCGGCCTGGAATCCGAGCACGCCGGCGTGGTGATGCGCCCCAACAACCGCGTGGCCGTGCCCGAGGACGCCCTCGAATCGCTGATGGACCTGCTCGAGCGCCTCGACGCGCTGGACGACGTCAGCGAGGTGTCGCACAACGCCCAGCTGCCGTGAGCAGCAGGGCGTCGGGATTCGTGATTCGTGATTCGGGATTCGCAGGACATCGTGCGGGCCCGGTGGCCCGCACGTGTTTCCGGCACACGTGATGGTGCGCGCCGTGGCTCTTCCCGAATCCCGAATCCCGAATCCCGAATCCCGTGATGCCACCCGCATCATCGGCATCGATCCCGGCAGCCAGCGCACCGGCGTGGGGATCATCGACGTGGATGCGGCGGGGAAGCTTTCGCACGTGTTCCATGGCGCGCTGGTGGTGATGGGCGAGGAAACTTTCCCGCTGCGCCTGAAACGCATCTTTGACGAACTGTGTGACATCATCGGCACCCATCATCCCGTCGAGTGCGGGATCGAGCGGGTGTTCATGGCGCGCAACCCGGATTCGGCGTTGAAACTGGGGCAGGCGCGTGGCGCCGCGATCTGCGCGGTGGTCAGCCAGGGGATCACGGTGCACGAATACGCGGCAACCGAAGTGAAGCAGTCCGTGGTGGGCAGCGGTCGCGGCGACAAGAGTCAGGTACAGCACATGATCGGCGTTTTGCTGGGTTTGAAGGGGCCGTTGCAGGCCGATGCCGCCGACGCGTTGGCGATCGCGGTGACGCACGCGCACACCCGCGCCAGCCTCGGTCGCGTGGGCATTCCGCGCACGGCCTGGAGGCGTCGCCGATGATCGGTCGCCTGCGCGGCACCCTGGTATCCAAGCAGCCACCGGCGCTGCTGGTCGAGATCGGCGGCGTCGGCTACGACGTCGAGGCACCGATGTCGACGATCTACGACCTGCCGGGCATCGGCCAGGAAGTGATCCTGCTGATCCATCACGCGGTGAAGGAGGACAGCGACTCGCTGTACGGCTTCCTGCGCGAGAGCGAGCGCGAGCTGTTCCGCAGCCTGCTCAAGGTCAGCGGCATCGGCGCGAAGATCGCGCTGGCGGTGCTGTCGGGCGTGTCCACCGATCAGTTCGCGCGGCTGGTGCAGGCCGGCGACGTGGTGGCGCTGACCAAGATTCCGGGCATCGGCAAGAAAACCGCCGAACGCATCGTGGTGGAACTGCGTGACCGCCTGGACGGCGTGGCCGGCCCGGGGGGCGCCTTGCCCGCCGCGGTCGCCGGTGCGCCGCTGGATGCGGCCGGCGAGGCCACCGTGGCGCTGCAGCAATTGGGTTACAAGCCGGCCGAGGCGACCCGGTTGGTGCAGAAGGCCGCTGCCGAGGGTGACAGCGCCGAGACGATCATCCGCAAGGCGCTGCGCGCGGCGCTGGGCAACTGATCGTGAGCGAGACAGGCATGCAGGGCGACGGCGCCCCCGAGCATTCCCGCCGACTGCGCGCGCTGGTGCTGGGCGCGATCGGCGTGGTGTTCGGCGACATCGGCACCAGTCCGCTGTACACCATGAAGGAAACCCTGGGCACGCACGGCATGACGCCGAGCCCGCAGGCGGTGCTGGGCGTGCTGTCGCTGGTGTTCTGGGCGCTGATCATCGTGGTGTCGCTGAAATACGTGACCTTCGTGATGCGCGCCGACAACAAGGGCGAGGGCGGCATCATGGCGCTGATGGCGCTGGCCCAGCGCTCGATGAGCGGTTCGCCCAAGGCACGCTGGGTGCTGGCGGTGCTGGGCATCTTCGGTGCCTCGCTGTTCTACGGCGACGGCGTGATCACCCCGGCGATCTCGGTGCTGGGTGCGGTCGAAGGCCTGGAGGTGGCCGCGCCGGGACTGGACAAATACGTGGTGTGGATCGCGCTGGTGATCCTGCTGTGCATGTTCGCGGTGCAGCGCTACGGCACCCACCAGGTCGGCAAGGCGTTCGCACCGGTGATGACGGTGTGGTTCCTGGTGCTGGCGGGGCTGGGCCTGCGCCAGGTCATCGCGCACCCGGGCGTGATCGAGGCGCTCAATCCGATGCACGCGGTGCGTTTTTTCATGCATCACGGCGACCTGTCGTTCATCGCGCTGGGCGGCGTGGTGCTGGCGCTGACCGGTGCCGAGGCGCTGTATGCCGACATGGGCCACTTCGGCAAGAAGCCGATCCGCGTGGCCTGGTTCTTCTTCGTGCTGCCGGCGCTGCTGCTGAACTATTTCGGCCAGGGGGCCTTGCTTCTGCATGACCCGAAGGCGATCGAGAGCCCGTTCTATCACATGGTGCCGCCGGCGCTGCTGTTCCCGATGATCGTGCTGGCCACGGCGGCTGCGGTGATCGCGTCCCAGGCGGTGATTTCCGGCGCGTTCTCGATGACCCGCGAGGCGATGTCGCTGGGTTATTCACCGCGCATGGCGGTGGTGCATACCTCGCGCGAGATGTCCGGGCAGATCTTCGTGCCGTGGGTGAACCGCATGCTGATGCTGATGGTGATCCTGGCGGTGCTGCTGTTCCGCAGTTCGGACAACCTCGGCGCGGCCTACGGCATCGCGGTGACCGGCACGATGACCATGACCTCGCTGCTGGCGCTGGTGGTGGCACGCAAGCGCTGGGGCTGGAACTGGCTCACCGTGGTGCTGGTCGGCGTGCTGTTCCTGATCATCGACCTGTCGTTCTTCGGCGCCAACCTGCTGAAGGTGGCGCGTGGCGGCTGGTTCCCGCTGGTGCTGGGCGTGTTGATCTTCGTGATGATGACCACCTGGCGGCGCGGCCGCGAGCTGGTGGTGCGCGAGATCAAGCAGGGTGGCCTGGCGTTGGCACCGTTCATCGAGAACATCGCCGAGCATCCGCCGCTGCGGGTGCCGGGCACGGCGGTGTTCCTCACCGCCAACCAGAGCGCGGTGCCGCACGCGCTGCTGCACAACCTCAAGCACAACAAGGTGCTGCACGAACGCAACGTGTTGTTGACGGTGGAGATTCTGGAGACACCGGTGGCGGAAGCTGCCGAGCGGATCCAGATCACGTCGATGGGCGGTGACTTCCATGGCCTGGAGCTGCGCTTCGGCTTCGCCGAGGATCCCAACGTGCCGCTGGCCCTGAGCCAGTGTGCCCGCGACGGCCTGGGCTTCGACATGATGGACACCACCTTCTTCCTGTCGCGCGAGAACATCGTCGCCGACGCCCGTCGTCCCGGCATGGCGCTGTGGCGTGACAAGGTGTTCGTGGTGCTTTCGCGCAACGCACTGCCCGCCACCGCCTTCTTCCAGATCCCCGGCAACCGGCTGATCGAGCTGGGGGCGCAGGTGGAGATCTGATCCGCGCAGCGGATCGGATCTCCACTGCGGTCCACGGATGGACCGCGCGCCGGCCGCTCGCGTAGCGATCGGTCGGCGGAGCCACGACCGGGCAAAGCCCGGTCGTGGCGAGTTGGAAAAGTGCGGGACGCACTTTTCCAACATCCAGATGCACGAGCTTCTGCTCCCGGCCCGCACCCATTTCATCTCCGCAAGCCGCCATAATGCGGGGATGACCGAACACCGCATCATCAGTCCCGCCACCCAACTCGACGACGAGGCGCTCGAAGCGTCGATCCGACCCAAGCGGTTGGCCGAATACCTGGGCCAGCAGGCGGTACGCGAGCAGTTGTCGATCTACATCGAGGCGGCACGGCGGCGCGGCGGCGCGCTGGACCACGTGCTGATCTTCGGCCCGCCGGGCCTGGGCAAGACCACGCTCAGCCACGTGATCGCCAACGAGCTGGGCGTGAACGTGCGCTCGACCTCCGGCCCGGTGCTGGAGCGCGCCGGCGACCTGGCCGCGCTGCTGACCAACCTCGAAGCCAACGACGTGCTGTTCGTCGACGAGATCCATCGCCTCTCGCCGCTGGTCGAGGAGGTGCTGTATCCGGCGATGGAGGACTTCCAGATCGACATCATGATCGGCGAGGGCCCGGCCGCGCGCTCGATCAAGCTGGACCTGCCGCCGTTCACCCTGATCGGTGCCACCACCCGCGCCGGCATGCTCACCGCGCCGCTGCGCGACCGTTTCGGCATCGTGCAACGGCTGGAGTTCTACACCGCCGACGAGCTGACCGCGATCGTGCGCCGCGCCGCACGCATCCTTGGCATCGCCTGCGAGATCGAAGGGGCGCGGGAAATCGCCCGCCGCTCGCGCGGCACCCCGCGCATCGCCAACCGGCTGTTGCGTCGGGTGCGTGACTACGCCGAGGTGCGTGCCGGTGGCGAGATCACGTTGGAGGCGGCGCAGGCCGCGCTGGACATGTTGAAGATCGATCCGCAGGGCTTCGACGAGCTGGACCGGCGCCTGCTGGGCCTGATCGTGGAGAACTTCGACGGCGGCCCGGTCGGCGTCGAGTCGCTGGCCGCCGCGCTCAGCGAGGATCGCGGCACCCTGGAGGACGTGGTCGAGCCTTACCTGATCCAGCAGGGCTACCTGGTGCGCACCGCCCGCGGCCGCATGATCAGCAGCAAGGGCTGGCGGTATCTGGGCTTGGCACCGCCGAAGCAGGTTGCCCCGGTGGCGGATCTGTTTGGCGAGGCAGGGGCGAATAGCGAGGGGTGAGGGATGAGGGCGGCAGGTTGCGGCTTGCCTTATCATGCCGTGGCTCTCACTCGTCTCTTGTTCTTTCGCCCATGACTTCGATGGTTTCCGCGCAGCCTCCCTTCCAATGGCCCGTTCGCGTCTACTGGGAAGACACCGACGCCGGTGGCGTGGTCTACCACGCCGGTTACCTGCGTTTCATGGAGCGGGCGCGCAGCGAGTGGATGCGTGCGCTGGGCGTGGACCAGATGCAGTTCAAGCAGGACACCGGGCTGGCCTTCATGGTGCGCGACATGCAGATCGACTTCCTCAAGCCAGCCCTGCTGGATGATGAATTGTCGGTGACGGTGGAAGTCAAAGAGTGCCGTGCTGCCAGTATCCTGTTCGGCCAGACGATCACCCGGAAAGACGGCAGCTGCCTGATCAGGGCGCAGGTGCGTGTGGCCTGCGTGGACCTGCGGCGGATGCGTCCAGCGGCGATCCCGGCCGGCCTGATCCCTGAAGCCGGTTTCTGAAAACAACCCAAGCCGATAGGCGGAGAACCCTGAAGCAATGAACGGTGGATTGAACATTTTCACGCTGGTCGCCGATGCGAGCCTGCCGGTGAAGCTGGTGATGCTGGTGCTGCTGGTGTTCTCGTTCCTGTCCTGGGTGATCATCGTGCGCAAGTACTCGCAGACCAAGGCGGCGATGGAAAGCGCCGAGGCCTTCGAGGAGCGCTTCTGGTCCGGTGGCGACCTGGCCCAGCTGTTCCGCGAGGTCAGCAACCGCGGCGGCGAGAACGGCGGCATCGAGAACATCTTCGAATCCGGCTTCCGCGAGTTCGCGCGCCAGCGCCAGCGCAAGTCGTATGACCCGCGCAGTGCGATCGAGGGTTCCGAGCGTGCCATGCAGGTTGCCGGCACCCGCGAGATCGGCCTGCTCGAGCGCAACCTCGAGTTCCTCGCCAACGTCGGCTCGATCAGCCCCTACGTGGGTCTGTTCGGCACCGTGTGGGGCATCATGGGCGCGTTCCAGGGCCTGGGCGACATGAAGGACGTGACCATTGCGGTGGTCGCGCCGCACATCTCCGAAGCGCTGATCGCCACCGCGATGGGCCTGTTCGCGGCGATCCCGGCGCAGTGGGCGTACAACCGTTACGCCACCAAGGTCGAGCGCATCGCCTCGCGTTACGACGTGTTCCAGGAGGAGTTCTCCTCGGTGCTGCAGCGGCAGATCCAGACCGACGACGCGGCCTGAGCGGAGCAGCAGCCATGCGCAAATCCGGCCGCCAGCGGCGTTACAAGCTCAAGTCCGAAATCAACGTGGTGCCCTACATCGACGTGATGCTGGTGCTGCTGATCATCTTCATGGTCACCACGCCGATGATGAAGTCCAACGTCGACGTCAACCTGCCCCAGGCCGATGCCAAGTCGCTGGAGCAGAAGAAAGACCCTGTGATCGTCACCGTGCGACAGGACGGCCAGCTTTTCCTGACCCTGCCGGGGACCGAGAAGGAGTCGCTGGACGTCGACGCGCTGAAGACCAAGGTGGGCGCCTTCGTGCGAGAGAACCCCGAGGTCAACGTCCTGGTGGCCGGCGATGACCAGGGCCACTACGGCGGCGTGGTCCAGGTGCTGGCCGACCTGCAGCAGGTCGGCGTGTCCAAGGTTGGCCTGATGGCGCAGCCGCTGCAGGGCAAGAGCGCGTCCGATGGACGAAAGTAAGGCGATCCCCAAGGCGGTCGTCGTCTCCGCCCTCCTGCACATCGGCATCGTGGGGTTCCTGTTCCTCGCGGTGTTGCCGTGTTCGAGCTACGTGCGCTTCTTCGAAACGCTGCACTTGCCGGCGTGGATGAACCCGATCACCTGCGCCAAGCCGCTGGAGCTGCAGGGCGAGGTGATCGAGGCCACCCTGATCGGCGCCACCGGCAGCCCGCCGCCGAAGCCGGTCAAGGCCAAGCCGGTGCCTGACGCGACGCCACCGCCGCCAACCGTGCCGCCGCCGACCCCGCCGCCGGTCGAGGCGCCGAAGATCGACACCTTGCCGCCGCCGCCCAAGCACGTGGACATCAAGGATCAGGAGCGCGTGGTCGAGGACGCCGCGAAAAAGGCCGAAGAGGCCAAGCAGCTGCAGGAAGAAAAGGAACGCCAGCGCCAGGCCGAACTGGACGCGGAAGCCGCGCGCCAGAAAAAAGCCGAGCAGAAGAAAAAGCTGGACGAACTGTTCGCCAAGATGGATGCCGCCTCGGCGCAGACCCGCCAGGCCACCAGCAAGGCGCAGCAGGCCAAGCAGCAGATGGAAGACCTGAAGAATGCCCGGGACGACGGCCAGCAGGACCTGCCTGCCGCCGACCAGCGGCAGACCGGCAACAACTCGGCCAACAGCAATCTGGCCGACGAGTATGCTGCGGCCATTCAGAATGCGGTCACGCCGAACTGGTTGCGGCCGGATAACATACCGCCGGTTGCCTGCAAGGTTCACATCGTGCAGTCGCCCGGCGGCGACGTCATGAGCGCCACCGTGGATTCCAGCTGTCCGTACGACGATGCAGGGCGACGTTCGGTCGAGAATGCGGTGCTGCGTACCAAGACCTTGCCGTACAAGGGTTTCGAAAGCGTGTTCCAGCGCAACCTCACCTTCACATTCAGGCCGCAATGATCAAGTCCATGCGCAATTTCCGCTCCAGCCTCGCCGTCCTGCTGCTGGCCGCGATGGCCTTGTTCGCCGGTCCCGCCACTGCCCAATCGCTCAACGTCGACATCGTCGGCGGCACGAAGACGGCCACGCCGATCGTGGTGGTGCCGTTCGCCCAGGAAGGCGGCGCGCCGCTGGCCACCGACGTGGCCGACGTGATGCGCAACGATTTCAATCGTTCGGGCAAGTTCCGCTCGCTGGCCAAGAGCGACATCGTCGAGCTGCCGGCGCGCGGTTCGGACATCAAGTTCGCCACCTGGCGCCTGCTCAAGCAGGACTACATCACCGTCGGCCGCATCAGCGACGCCGGCGGCGGCATGCTGCGGGTGGAATACGAACTGTGGGACGTCAACAAGCAGCAGAGCCTGCTGGCCCAGGCATTCACCGTGCCGGCCGGCGACCTGCGTGGCGTGGCGCACCAGATCGCCGACCAGGTCTATGAAAAGATCACCGGCGTGCGCGGCGCGTTCTGGACCCGCATCGCCTACATCACTGCGGTCGGCCTGGGCAACAACACCACCTATTCACTGATCGTGGCCGACTCCGACGGCTACAACCCGCAGGTGGTGGCGCGCTCCAAGGAGTCGCTGCTGTCGCCGGCGTGGTCGCCGGACGGCCGCAAGATCGCCTACGTCTCGTTCGAGAGCGGCAACTCGGCGATCTACGTGCAGGACATCACCACCGGCTCGCGCCAACTGGTCGCCTCGCATGCCAAGGGCATCAACGGTGCGCCGGCCTGGTCGCCGGATGGCAGCAAGCTGGCCATCGCGCTGTCCTACGTGGGCAACCTGGAAGTGTTCGTGCTCGATCTGGCCAGCCATGCCGAAACCCGTCTGACCAACAGCCTGTCGATCGACACCGAGCCGGTCTGGTCGCCGGACGGCCAGAGCATCTATTTCACCTCCGATCGCTCCGGTCGCCCGCAGGTCTACCAGGTGCCGGCCAGCGGCGGAACGCCGCAGCGGATCAGCTTCCAGGGCCAGAACAACGCCAATGCCTCGGTCAGCTACGACGGCAAGCAGATCGCGATGGTGCAGGGCAACGGGAACGTGTATCGTATCGTGGTGATGGACCGCAGTCTCGGGGATCAGGTGCGCTCGCTTTCGTCGGGACCTGTCGACGAATCGCCCAGCTTCGCCCCGAACGCCAGCATGTTGCTTTACGCCGCGACCGAAGGACGTCGCGGCGTGCTGTACGCCATATCGGCCGATGGGTCGGTACGCCAGCGCCTCGTGCTTTCCGACGGGGACGTGCGCGAGCCGTCCTGGGGGCCGTTCCGGCAACGTTGAGTTTTCCGTGCCGCGGTGCGCAGGTGCCGTGGCACGACGTCCAGGGAGTGGACCCGAGCAGCGCCGCGAGGCGTGTTTCGGTTTTAGGCGATGGCGCCAGACAGGAGCCAGTGCCAGTCGGAGCGACCATGCAGTGTCACGCACCGTCGGTCTGTAGTGTTTCAAAAACAACAGCCGGTCCACCGGCGTCAGTTGTCCCGTTATCCAGTCGTCATCGTTTGTCGGAACTCAACCCGTAAGGAACGTCACCATGAATAAGACCGTTCGCGTCGCCCTGGTTGCCCTGCTCTGCGTAGGCGCGGCCGCTTGCTCCAAGAAGCAGGAAGTGAAGCCGGAGCCCGCTCCGGAACAGCCCACCCAGACCCAGGCTCCGGTGTCTGATGGCCGTTACACCCCTGCCGACCTCGATACCGATGCCTGCCTGCGTCAGCGCGTCGTGTACTTCGACTTCGACAAGACCGAAATCAAGCCGGAGTTCCAGCAGATCATGGCGTGCCACGCCAAGTACCTGCAGGATCGCCCGATGTCGCACATCCGCCTGGAAGGCAACACCGACGAGCGCGGCACCCGCGAGTACAACCTGGGCCTCGGCGAGCGCCGTGCCAATGCCGTCACCGACGCGCTGCAGGCCAACGGTGGTTCGGCCAGCCAGCTCGAAGTGATCAGCTACGGCAAGGAAAAGCCGGTTTGCCGTGAGCACAACGAGGATTGCTGGGGCAAGAATCGTCGCGTCGAGATCGTCTACACGGCGCAGTAATGATGAAGCAACTGGCTAAAAGCTTTGCGGCCAGGTTCGGCACGGCGGGCGCGATCGCGTCCGCCGTGCTGTTCGCGTTTCCGGCCATGGCGCAGGATTCCCGGCTGAGCCTCGCCGACCGCGTCACGCGACTGGAGCAGCAGGCACAGAACAGGGACCAGTCCGGTACCGGCATGGTCAATCAGATGCAGCAATTGCAGGCCCAGGTGCAGCAGTTGCAGGGTCAGCTCGAGGAACTGCAGCACCAGGTGCAGACGCTCGAGGACAAGAACAAGGCGCAGTACGCCGATATCGACGCCCGGCTGGGGCGGATCGAGGGCGCGCCCGCGAACGCCGCCGCCGCACCGGCGCCGCAGGCGGCTCCGGCGACCAACGCGCCCGGCACGGCGACCAACGCGCCCGCGGCAGCCAGCAGCAATGCTGCCAATCATGCCGCGCCCGCCGATGCCGGCGATCCCGCTGCGGCCCAGGCCGCCTACGACGTGGCCTTCAAGGCGATCCGCGGCGGCAACTACGTCGAGGCGTCGCGCGATTTCCGCAGCTTCATCCAGCAGTATCCGGAGCATGCGCTGGCGCCCAACGCCTGGTACTGGCTGGGCGAGTCGTATTACGCCACGACCAATTACCCGGTGGCGCTGGAGGCATTCCAGCAGTTGCTCAATCAGTTCCCGCAGAGCGACAAGGCGCCCGATGCACTGCTCAAGGTCGGCTATACCCAGCTCGAGCTGAAGCAGGCCGATGCGGCGCGGGATACCTTGAACCGCGTGGTGGCGCAGTATCCCGGCTCCAAGGTGGCTGATCTGGCCCAACAGCGGCTGGCGCGCCTGCAACGGCAAGCCGGCAACTGAGCAGGTAGCGTTCCATGAGCGGCAACGACGCAAGCGAGGCGTCCGCCACGCCCGGCGTGGCCGAGCGCCTGCGCATCACCGAGATCTTCCATTCGATCCAGGGCGAGGCCGATGCGATCGGCTGGCGCACGGTGTTCGTGCGCCTCACCGGTTGTCCGTTGCGCTGCGTGTGGTGTGACACCGAGTACTCGTTCCACGGTGGCCAATGGCACGCCATCGACGACATCGTCGCCGAGGTGGCCAGCCATGGCGCAAAACACGTCTGCGTGACCGGCGGCGAGCCGTTGTCGCAGAAGCGTTGCCTGATCCTGCTGCGCCGCCTGTGCGATGCCGGCCACGAGGTGTCGCTGGAGACTTCCGGCGCACTGGATATCTCCGCGGTCGACCCGCGGGTGCGCAAGGTGATGGATCTGAAGGCGCCGGATTCCGGCGAAAGCGCGCGCAACCTCTGGTCGAATCTCGACCACCTGCTGCCGCACGACCAGATCAAGATCGTCATCGCCAGCCGCGCCGATTACGAATGGGCCTGCGCGATGCTGGCCGAGCATGCCTTGGCCGATCGCTGCATGGTCTTGTTCTCGCCGGTTCACGGCCGGATCGAGCCGCGTGACCTGGCCGAATGGATCATCGCCGACAAATTGCCGGTGCGCTTCCAGTTGCAGCTGCACAAGCTGCTGTGGAACGACGCCGCCGGCCGGTAGGGCGAGAAGTTCGTGAGGGGAAATGAGACGAGCGTGCTCTAACTCCCACTCCTCGCTGCTCTCCAATGGCTACCGTTTCACGCGCTGCGGCCTGTGTCGCCGTTGGCGTTTTCCGGCCGGTGACCGGTCGTACCCCAGTGGATGCAAAACATGTCTGACAACTCTCCCCGCAAGGCCGTCGTGCTGGTTTCCGGCGGCATGGATTCGGCGGTGACCATCGCCATCGCCCGTGAGCAGGGCTACCAGGTGCACGCCTTGAGCGTGGCCTACGGCCAGCGCCACAACTCCGAACTGGCCGCCTCCGAACGCGTTGCCCGCATGCTGGGTGCGGTGGAGCACAAGACCGTCAGCGTGGACCTGCGCAGCATCGGCGGTTCGGCGTTGACCGCCGACATCGACGTGCCGCTGGACAGCGCCGGCAGCGAGAGCGCGATCCCGGTGACCTACGTGCCGGCGCGCAACACCATCATGCTGTCGATCGCGCTGGGCTGGGCCGAGGTGCTCGGTTCGGCGGACATCTGGTGCGGCGTCAATGCGGTGGACTATTCCGGCTATCCGGACTGCCGCCCAGCCTTCGTCGAGGCCTTCGAGGCGCTGGCCAACGTCGCCACCAAGGCTGGCGTCGAGGGCGCCGGCATCCGCATCCACGCTCCGCTGATGAAGATGAGCAAGGCGGACATCGCCCGCGAGGGCGCTCGCCTGGGCGTGGATTTCTCGGCCACGGTCAGCTGCTATCAGGCCGATGACCAGGGCCGGGCCTGCGGTCATTGCGACGCCTGCCAACTGCGCGCCGAGGGCTTCCGCAAGGCGGGCCTGACCGATCCCACCCGGTATGCCTGAACGCGCCGCTCGCTTGTGCGGCCGTTCGCCAGCCCGTAAACTTGCCGGCTGGAGTTTTTCAACGACGGGTCGTTAGCTCAGCTGGTAGAGCACTGGACTTTTAATCCATTGGTCCCGGGTTCGAGTCCCGGACGACCCACCATCGTTTCGCCCGCGCGTGGTTTCACGCGCGGGCTTTTTTGTGGGCGATCAGAAATTGCCGCAGCTGTTGTTCTGGCGGGTCGACACGCAGTTGGCCAGGTTTGGCCTTGAACGCACGCGTGACCATTCCCGTGCCAGCGGATCGCCGTCCTTGTCGCGGGCGCCGGAGGCCAGGTCGGTGGCCGGGCACAGGCCCACGATGCCGAAATTGCGGTCGTAGACGTAGGTCACCGGGGTGTCGCGCTGGAAGTCCAGCGAATAGGTCGTGGGCGGCGGCAGGATCTGCAGTGCCACCGGATTGCCGCTGGCCTGCACGAAAACGTAGTTGCGTGCCGACAGGCCGCTGCCGAAGATCCCGTACTGGCCCACCGGTGAATCGGCATTGGCGGTGCTGTCGAAGCTGGCCTTGCCGGTGGTGGCCGAGGCCAGCGTGTCGCCGTTGCGGAAGCCGATGACTTTCCCGCCGAGGACGCCGTTGGCCAGGCCGAGCAGCCGCTGGTACGGATCGGCCACATAGGTGAGCGTGGCCGGGGTGATGGTCAGCGCCTGGGCGTTGCCGCTGGCCTGGGTGAACACGTAGTTGGTGGCGGACAGGCCGCTGCCGTTGATGGCGTAGCTGCCCACGTCCGAACCCTGCGTGGCGTTGCTGGCAAAGGCCAGCGTGCCGGTGGTGGCGTCGGCCAGGGTGTCGCCCATGCGGAAGCCGGTGACGGTGCCGCCCAGTGTGCCGTCGGGGTCGCCGTAGACGCGGCTCCAGGGGTTGGCCACATAGGTGAGCGTGGCCGGGTTGATGGTCAGTGCCTGGGCGTTGCCGGCGGCCTGGACGAACACGTAGTCCTGAGCGCTGAGGCCGCTGCCGTTGATGGCGTAGCTGCCCACGCCTGAACCTTGCGTGGCGTTGCTGGCGAAGGCCAGCGTGCCGGTGGTGGCGCTGGCCAGGGTGTCGCCGAGCAGGAAGCCGGTGACCTGGCCGTCGAGGGGGCCATCGGGGTCGCCGTAGACGCGGCTCCAGGGATTGGCGACATAGGTCAGCGTGGCCGGCGTCACCGCCAGCGTGCCGGGATTGACCTGCACCAGATAACCCGCCGGCGAGACGAAGTTGCCGCTGATGGCGTAGGTGCCCACATGGCTGGCCTGGGTGGCACTGGTGGATGGCGCGCCGGTGATCGCGTTGCCGGCCAGGTCGCCGAGGATCATGCCGGCGATCGTGTAGGCGATGGTGTCGTTGGGCATCCCGTACTGGCGGGTGCTGCCGTTCAGGTCGATGGTGGCGATGGGCTGCTGCGTGTAGATGAACTGGTTGGCGCCGGCGATCGGTGTCACCGCGCAGGTGCTGCCGTAGCTGCAGCCATAGAGATTGGGCAGGTTGCCGTTGCCGGCCAGTCCGCCACGATCCTCGCCGAGCCAGCTTGATGCCCAGACATGCCAGCCATTGCTGGCCTGCACGCTGGCGCCGGCCGGATTGAGGAACACGCTGCTGGGGCCTGTCACCAGATTCACGGTGGCGCCCTGCACGTTGTCGTTGAGCAGCAGGTTGCCGCCCAGGCTGTACAGCAGCACGTCGCCACCGGCGCTGATGCCGCTGGCAGCCAGGGCCTCCAGCATGTTGGTCGTGGTGCCGAAGCCGCTGGCATTGACCGTGCCGATGCCGAGGTCGCCGCTGTTGTGGAAGCTGAAGTCGCCCGCCGCGCTGCCAGCCACGGTCTGTGCGGCGACCTGATTGGCGTCGTTGGCCAGCAACACGCTGGCGTTGCCGGAGATCGCCAGCAGCTTGCCGGCGATGATTGCGCCGGCCTGGCTGACCGCGCCGTCGGCGATCAGTGCCAGAGTGTGCGTACCCACGTCCACCGTACCGCCATCCAGTCGCACCTCGCCGCCACCGGTGGGCGCGTACAGGGTGAGGTTGCCGTCGTGGACGATGTCCCCGGCTTCGCTTGATACCGTGACATCGCCGGCCTGGATGTCGCTGCCCAGCACCAGCTCGGGTGCCTCGATCTGCGCCAGGTTGCCGGTCGACAGGTTGATGCCGCCGCCGAAGCCGGACAGTGCGCCGATGGTGATGGCGTCCTGTGGATTCTCGACCAGGTTGCCGTCGTCGTCGACGCTGCCGGGACGGATGTTCACGCTGTCGCCGCTGCGCAGGATCAGGTCGCTGCCGATCGCCAGCGCGTTGCTCAGCGAGGTGGTGTCGTTGTGGGCGCGCAGTATCAGACGGCCGCTGCCGGCGTCGATCAGGCTGGCTTCGGCGGTGCTGCCCGAAGACGGGCCGCCGACCAGCTCGATGCCGGCGCCGGAGCCGGTCGAGGAGCCGGTGAGCAGGATGTTGCCGCTCTGGCTGAGCACGCGGGTACCGGCCCCCAGATGCAGGCCGTCGTGCGGCAGCATGGTGGCATTGCCGTCGTCACTGTCGGCGGGGCCGTGGCCGCGCAGGTCGATCTGGCCACTGCCGCTTTGCAGAAGGATCGGGCCGCCGTTGGTGCCGATCAGGGTGAGCAGGCCGTGGCTGGAGTTGCCGAGGTTGGAGCCGTTCGGAATGGTGGCGCTGCCGAAGCCGCTGAGCTGGATGTGGCCATCGCTGGTGGTCAGCTGCACGCCACCGGCGTCGCGGGATTCCAGGGTGATGCCATTGCCGCCATTGGCGCCGCGGCCGACCATGTCGATGTTGCCCCGGCCGGTGTGGATGGCCAGGCCAGCCGGGTCGTCGCCGCCGTACAGCACGATGCCGTCCATGCCCGAATACAGGTCGCCGCTGGCCTGGCCACGCAACAGCAGGTTGCCGGCTGCGCCGGTGTCGCTGCCACCGATGCGGGTATCGATGGTGCTGCCGAAGTCGGCGGCCAGGTGGATGCCACCGGCGTAGCCGTTGGCGGCATCATGCTGGCCGAACAGGCGGATGTCGCCGCCGTTGCTCCGCAGGGTCATGCTGTCGAAGTCGATGCCGCCGGTTCCGTTGGGCATCAGGCCATCCGCGTCACTGTCGAAGTCCATCGCCAGCGCGCCGGAAGTCGAGCGGATGGTGAAGCCGCTGCCGTAGATCGCGCCATGCGCCTGCAGGCTCAGCAGCAGCGCGTCCGTACCCGTGGTGCGCTCGATCAGCACGTCGTTGCGGATCGAGATGTTGCCGTTGGCGGTGCCGCTGGCAGGGTCGCCGGTGGTGATGGTGACGCTGGCGCCGTTGTCCAGGGCCTGGTTGATGTCACCGTCCTGGATGATGCTGTCGACCATCGGCGTGAACGGGTCGCCGGTCAGCGAGCCGGTGGCGGTGCCGTGCTCGATCGAGATGTCGTAGGGGTCGATCAGCCAGTTGCCGCCGCTTGCGCCGCCGGTGTCGACGCGGATGCCGCGCAGGTCGACGAAGCCGCCGGACGTCTCGATCGAGCTGTTTTTGCCATGTGCGGTCAGCGAGCCGTAGGCACGCAGGCCGGCATTGCCGATGAGCGAAAGCGTGCCGCCGCGACCGGTGCCTCCGCTGGCCAGCATGCTGGCGCTGGCGTCCATGGCGGCGATGCCTTGCGCGGTGACCGTCACCTGGCCGGCATTGCCGCCGCCGTCGGCGTTCAACGAAGTTGCCGTGCCGAGCAGGATGTTGTCGCCCTGCAGCTGGATCGAGCCGCCGTTGCCGTTGGCCGAACTGGCGTCGAGGCTGCTGTCCTCCATATGGAGGTCGCCGGTGCCGCGGATGTTGATCAGGCCACCGGACGCCACCAGCGAGGAGCGGATTTCCGCCGTGCCGCCGATGGCCGGATTGCTCTTGATGTACAGCGCCGCGGGAATGGCATCGAGCGCATTCGCGCTGGTGTCCGCTCGCCCCGCCGAGCCGGCGTGGCCGTCCAGCAGCATCGTCCGGCCCGGGCCGGCGCGCAGCGTGGTGCCGGTCAGCACGATGCCGTTGCTGGCGGTGATGGGGATGGACGGGTTGAAGTCGTTCAACAGGGCGGTGAAGTCGCCGCCGTAGCCATGGATGGTCAGGTCGCGATCGGAAAGGATCTGCGCATCGGTGACGACCACGCCGCTGCCCAGATCTTCCGGGCCGATGCCATCCCATGAGGTAGCCGCGCCGCCGACGCGGCCGGAAATCGTGATGGACCCGGTGCTCTGGAGGACCGACGGATCGTGGTAGCCGGGATCGCCGGCGACCGGCGGGCCGGCGATGGAACGGTTGTGGCTTATCCGCACCGCGTTGCCGGCGTCGAGGGTTTCACCGTCCACGGTCAGTCCAGCGCTGCCGGCATGGAGGTGGCTGGCGAAAATGCTCACGCCACTGCCAGCCAGCAGGAATTTGCCCGTGTAATCGTCTACGCCGCGCCCTCGCAGGCTCAGCGCGCCGCTGCCGTTGCAGGTGTCGCCGAGCCACGCGCAGGCATCGATGGTTGAACCCAGCAGGCGGATGCCGTCGGGGTGGGTCCGGCCATCGTAATCGAAGACTCCCGGCGCATCGGTCATGAAGTTGACGCTGCCGGTGGCGTACCCCGCCGCATCACCCTGGCCGTAGAAGCGCACCGATCCGCCATTGCTCAGGATGCTTGCGCGGTCCATGGTGATCTGGCCGCCACGTTCGAACCCTTCGCGGTACGACTGCGAGCCGTCCTTGCCGGCGTGGTCGGCATCGAAATCCACGTCCAGCGCACCGCTGGTCGAGCTGATCGAGCTTCCCGGCAACATGTAGATGTCGCGGTTGGCCTGCAGCAGCAGATGTGCCTTTCCGCCGCTGCTTTTGGTGATCCGCGCCGCCGGGAAGAACACGGGGTCGTCGTTGTTGTCGATGGTGCCGCTGTCACCACCGGCGCTGAGCCAGATGGAGCCGTCGTAACGGCCATCGGCACTCTGGCCGGGACGGCCCAGTGCGCGCAGCGAGACATCGGTGCCGCCATCCAGCGCATGGCCCAGCGCGCTGTCCAGGATCAGCGAATAGCCGGTCAGCTCGCTGTTCTGCGCTTGCTGCGCCAGCGTGTCCCGGCCGGAAATCAGCATGCTGGCGGCGGAGCTCAGATCCAGCGTGCCGTTGGCCGCACCATTGCCACCGGCGTCGAGTGACACATTGTCACCGGCGACCTGCAATTGGTCGCCGCGCAGCGAGATGCTGCCGCCGGCGACACCGGCCGTGGCCGCGCTGGCATCGAGGGTGCCGGTGACCATCACGCTGCCGCCGTCGCCGCTGAAGTTGGGGTCGTACTGCGTGCCGGAAGCGGCATCGAGGATGATCCGGCCGCCGCTGTTGCGCAGCGAGCGTGCCCGGATGGTGCCGGTGTTGACCACGGCGGCACCGGCCTCGGCGGCATCCAGCCGCATCACCACCTGGCCACCGTCGGCGCGGATCGTGCCGCTGTTGCCCACCACTTGGGCACCGTTGCCGGGCAGGTTGATGGTCAGCATGGTCAGCCCGTCACCCTGCAAGTCCAGGGTGATCTGCTCGGCGCTGCCGAAAGCCACCTTGCCGCCATCGGCGGTGATGGTGCCGCCGTTGACCACGTTGTGGTAACCCAGCAGGGCGACCATGCCGCCGTTGGCGGTGACCTTCGCGACCTGGCCGGCCCCGCCTTGCTGGATCAACACGTCGCCACGGGCGTCGCCGTCGCGGTAGGCGAAATTGAAGCTGTGCTCGCCGTTGTCCACGGCATTGACGAATTCCGCGCTGGTGCCGCCATAGTCCAGCGTCGAGGCCACCAGGCTGCCCACGTTCACCGAGGATCCCGGTGCGAAGGTGATGCCCTGCGGATTGATCAGGAAGATCGAGCCGTCGCCGATCAGCTTGCCGAAGATCTGCGAAGGCTCCGCCCCGGTGACCCGATTGAGGGTGACGCTTTGCTGCCCCCAGGTCGGATTGCGGATTTCCACCACCGCATCCTTGCCGATGTTGAAGCTGTTCCAGCTCACCGCCGCGCCACGGCTCTGCTGGGTGATGGTCAGCGTGGACACGTTGCGGCCGGTGGCCGGGTCGACGCCGTTTTTGGCAGCGGGAATGGTGATGCTGCCGACGATGCCGTGTTGCCCGGTCGGCAAGGCGTTGGCAACCGGTTCGGCGGCGTGTCCGGCCAGCGGCAGGCCCAGGGCCAGCGCGACGGCCAGCACCAGCGGCCGGTGAAGATGGCGCGACTGGCGGCGGAAAAGGCGGGTGTGCGACGTCATGGCGGGCTCCGGCGTGTCGCTCAGAAGAATTTCTGCAACTGGAAGAAAACGCGCGGCTGCTTGTCGCCGCCGCTGGTCACCGCCGGCGCGCTGGTGCGCCAGGCGACGGTGAGGTCGAGCGAGAACTTGCCCGGCCGGGCCCAGTTCATGCCCAGGCCGGGGCCGTGCAGGCTGCGCATCGGCTTGACGTTGCCGGGCAGGTCGTAACGCTTGTTCAGCCAGCCACGCGAGGCGTCGTAGAACGCGTACACGCTGATGTCCTCGCTGGCCGCGTAGCGGTATTCCAGGTTGGCGATGAAGCCGCGGTCGACCAGCACCTCGCCCTGCGGATAGGCGCGCACTGCATCGTGGCCGCCCAGCGACAACTGCTCGGAGGCATCGAGGTTGCGGCTGCTGACCTGGCCGCCGATGCCGAGGTACAGCGTCTGCTTCGGCCACAGTGCCTGCAGTCGCGAGAACTGGAAGGTGAGCTTGCTGAACTGGCCGGCGGCGTGGCTGCCGAACAGGCTTTGGTCGTAGGCCAGGTTGGCCGGATCCTGCAGTCGCAGCCTGCCGTGGTAGATCGTGCCATTGCTGCTCAGGTAGCCACCGCCGCCGAAGTCGTCGCGGCGCTCCCAGGCCCAGCCGATGCCGCCGCCGGTGACCCGCTTGTGCGAGCTGTAGCCGACCGCGCGCAGCTTGTCGGTCAGCTGCTTGCGATCCAGCATCAGGCGCAGGAAGAAGTTCTGGTTGCGTTGGCGGACGACCGGGATGGTCATCGAGGCGTCGTAGATGCGCGAGGTGCCGATCGCGTCGAGCGCGCCGAAGGCGCCGCCCAGGCTGTAGTCGACCTGCGAGGCGCCGAAGCCGGCGCGGACGCCGTCGTGGCCCAGCGGTGCCTCGTAGGACAGCCGGCCGAACACCGTGCCGCCACGCTCGGATACCAGCGCCCGCGCGTCCAGGTTGTCGCCGATGCCGAACGGGCTGTTCCAGCGCAGCGAGCCGCCGCCACGCAGAGTGCCGGCCTCGCGCGTGCCGTAGTCGTCCAGGCCCAGTGACACGTTCACCGGCGCGGCCGGCGCGATCTTCACGGTCAGGTCGGTGGTGCCGGCCTCGACGCCGGAGGACAGCGAGGATTGCGCCTTCACCCCGGGCAGGTCGCTGAGCAGCAGCATGCTGCGCTCGTACAGCTTGCCGCTGAGGGCCTTGCCGCTTTCCAGCGGCGCCAGCATCGCGCGGATGCGTTCCTCCGACACCGGCGTGGCTGGATCGATCTCCAGCGTGATGTGGCCCAGCCGGCCCTCGACCACGCTGATCTCGACCACGCCGTCGCGTACCTCCTGCACCGGTACCACCGCGGTGGCGAACACGTAGCCGGCCTTGCGGTAGAGCACGGTGACCTGCGCGGCGATCTGGTCCAGATCGTCCAGCGTGGTGGGCTTGCCGATGCGGTTGGCCACCAGGGCCTGCAGTTGCCGCTCGGAAAACACGCTGGCGCCGGGGAAGCGCACGCCACGCAACACGAAGCTGTCCTGTGGCGAGGTGGTGGCCGGCATCGCCGGCAGTGATTGCGGTTGCGGCAGCGGCGCGGCCTGGTCACTGGCGGGAATCCGCGGCACGCCCTGGCCGGTCAGGTTCTGGTTGGATGACTGGGCGAAGGCGGGCAGCGCGAGCAGGCCCAGCGTCACCGCGAGCGGCAACCGGCGCGAGCGCATCGCGATCCTGGCGAGGCGGTTCATGGCGTGGCTCCGGTGGTGAGGCGCCAATTGCCGATCACGTCGAACGGCGCCCAGAAGAAGGGGTGGTCCATGTTGCCGGCGTGCAGCACCGCCAGCTGGGCCTGCTGCATCGCCAGCTGCACGTCGCTGCCCTTGGCCAGTTCGCCGTACAGGGTGGACATCAGCAACTTGGTGGCGTCGTCGGACACCGGCCACAGCGACACGATCAGGCCGGCGCTGCCGGCAGACAGGAACGAGCGGGTGAAGCCGAGCACCTCGTCGCCGTCGGCGACCCGGCCCAGGCCGGATTCGCAGGCCGACAGGGTCACCAGCGAAACCTTGTCCAGGTTCAGCCCCAGCACTTCGTGCGCTTCGAGGAAGTTGACCTTGCCGTTCTCGTTGGCCAGCAGGATGCGCGAGTACAGCGGGTCGATGGTGTCGGCCTGGGCGTGCGCGGCGATGTGGATCAGCGAGGTACTGCCGGCGCTGCGCTCGAAGCGGCTCTTGGTGGCCTGGTCGTGCAGGAACATCTGCGTGCCGGGGAAGGCGGCGGCCAGCGCCTTCACCTCGGCCTCCGAGCCGGGCAGCGCGTACTGCGCCGCCACGTCGGGATTGCCGAAGGCGGTCAGCGAGCCGTTCATCACCGTGCCGCGGCCGACCAGTTGCATGGCGATGCTGATCGACGGCGACACCGACAGCGGATGCTGCTCGATCAGGTACTGCCCGTTGGTGCGCAGCGCCTGGAACGGCAGATAGTGCAGCGGGCCGTGCGGCACCACGATCAGGCGCGTGCCCGGTGGCAGCTGCAGCGGCGCGATCAGCAGCTCGCCGAGCAGGTCGGCGCCGCTGACCGCGCTGCGCTTGCCGTCGATGATCGATTGGCGGAACGCGTCGACCAGGCCGACCAGGTCCTTGCGCGGTACCGGATAGTCGTGTTCAACGATGCCGTCACGGCTGACCGTCCAGGCCAGCAGGCGGTCGGGCAGGGCGTGGAATTCCACCACGCGCTCGTCGTCGCGCAGTTGCTTCTGCAGTTCGGCCAGCGGCGTGGTCGAGGCCACGCCGCTGTTCAGCGCGGCGCGGTCGCGCACCTCGTCGAGCAGGGCGCGGGCGCGGCTGCGCTCGGACAGCCCGAAGGCGGCGGCCTGGTCGCCCATCCGCGAATGCAGGTCGATCGCCTGGGCGAACACGTCCTGCACGTCGGAGAACAGGCCGATCTTGAATTCCTCGCTGTGGAACGTCGCGCGAACCTCATCCAGGCCATCCAGCGCCTGGCTCCAGCTGCTCGCCGCGGCGGCCTGCTCGCCCATCGCCAACTGGCTGCGCGCGATGCCGTCACGCGCCCAGAAGCGCAGGTAGCCGGCATCGCTGCCGCTGGCCGACTGCTCCAACTGGCGGTACAGCGCCTGCGCCTCGGCCGGCTTGCCCTCGGCCAGCAGCAGCTTGGCTTCGGTACGGCGGGCCTCGTTGGCCAGCAGCGGGTCATCCGGCGCCAGCGCCAGGGTGTCCCATTGCTGGCGCGCCCCGGTGGCGTCGCCGGCACCGATCAGCGCGTTGACCAGCGACAGCTGCACCAGCGGGCGATACCGCTCCGAGCTGCCGTCCAGCGCCAGCCGGTATTCGGCCACGGCCTGGTCGTATTTGCCCTGGCGGGCGGCGGCGTCGCCGAGCACCTTGTGCGCGGGACCGACGATCTGGGTGGGATCCTTCACCGGATGGGCCAGTGCGGCGTTGGCGAAGGCACTGGCTTTCTCGAAGTCACCGCCGTAGCCGTAGACGATGGCCAGGTCGCGGTAGGCGCGTGCCAGCAGTTCCTCGTCCTTGCTTTGCCGGGCCAGATACAACGCCTGGCTGGCGGCGCGCACGCTTTGCCGCAGCTCGCCCTTTTCGGATAGTGCGATGGCCTGGCTGCAGTACTGGTAACCGTCCATCTTCACCGGGCTGGCGCCGTACAGCAGCGCGCCGTCGGCGCTCAGCGCCAGCGCGGTGTCGGCGTCGTCCATGCGAGCTTGCGCATTGAGCGCGGTGGAGGTATCGATCGCCATCGCATCGTGACTGCGCAGCGCGGGCAGTTCCTGTGCGGCAAGGCCGGTGGCGAGTGTGGCGGTGATCGCGGCGGCCAGCCGGATCAGCATGAACTTGGTGCGCACGTGGCGTCCCTCCCGGCTGCGACCCGGCAGCGCCATGCGGCCGGTCGACGAAGCTGGCGCAGTCTAGGCAGGGGCCCGACGGCGGGCCTATTCCCAGTAGGGCATAGCTCGTTTGGATGACGGGGGCCGCCGCCGCGCCCGAATCGCCCGCAAGCCGCATGTCGCGACTGCCAGGAGCCCGCTGTCAGCCACCACCCCTCGGGATCCCCCTTGCAGGAGCCCGCTCGCGGGCGATGCTTCTGACGCCGTGAAGGTCAAATGCCTGACCGCCGCTTCCAAAGGGCGCCGGGTCGTGGTCCGCATTTTTCGAGCGTGCCAAGAGCAAAAGCATCGCCCGCGAGCGGGCTCCTACAGAGGCATGTTGTTGCTCGCGGGCGAGGCCAACGAGCCCCGCAGCTCGGGCATTGCCTCACATCAGCCACCACCCACCGGGATCCCCCTTGTAGGAGCCCGCTCGCGGGCGATGCTCCTCAACCACCCACGCCAAAACGATCACCGCGGGGGTCAGCGGGCGATGGAGGCGGGGCGGGTGAGGTCGGCGGAGGGGCGTTGCAGGGGCAGGCGTTCCAGGTCGAAGTGGAAGGTGCTGCCGCGGCCGGGTTCGGAGCGCAGTTCGATGCGGGTACCCAGCACCCGGGCCAGGCGCGTGGCGATCGACAGGCCCAGGCCGTAGCCGTCGTTGCGCTCGTTTTCGCCCCGCAACTGCACGAATTCCTCGAAAATGCGTTGCTGCTGGATCGTGGCGATGCCGTTGCCGCTGTCGCGCACTTCCAGACGCACGCCGTGGCGGCGCCAGCGCGTGGCCACCAGTACCCGGCCCTGGGGCGGGGTGAAGGCGATCGCATTGCGTACCAGTTGGCGCAGCAGTGCCGCGGTCAGTGCGGGATCGCCAAGCAACTGCTCGTGATGCCCATGCCAGCTCAGCGTGATGCGGTGGCGGCGCGCTTCCTCAAGCAGTTCGATCCGGTCCTGGCGGAACAACTGGTCCACGCTGAAACGGACCGACTGCACCGCCACCACGCCGGCATCCAGCCGCGAGATTTCCAGCAGGGCGTCCAGCAACCGGGTCATTGCCGAGATGCTGCCGCGCATTTCGTGCAGCAGCGCCTGTTGCTCGGCGTCGATGCCCGGGTGCAGGCTGGCGGTGAGCAGTTGCATCGCCTGCAGCGGCTGGCGGAAGTGGTGCCCGACCAGCGCCATGAACTGCGACTTGCTGCGTGCGGCGGCCTGGCTGCGGCGCCACTGGTCGAGTACATCGCCGGCACTGGCGCGCTGGATCGTGGCGCGCTCGACACGGTGTGCGTCGAGCATGCGGGCCAGGTCCTCGGCGTCAGCCTGCAGTTGCTCGAACTCGGGGTGATGCTCGGGCATCCGCGCGACCGGCGGCATGTCTTGCCGTGTCCGGCGCAGGCTTTGTTGCAGTCGTCGCAACGGGTCGAGCATGCGGCGACGGGTGGCGCGGACCGACAGCAGCGCGATCAACAGCACGCCCAATACATTGATGGCGGCATGCCACCAGATCGCGAGGCGCTCGCGCCGTGCTTCCCGCGGGTCGGCATGCACGACCAGCTGCCGGATCGCGCCATCATGGCCGACCAGCGCCTGATCCTGGCTCAGATGGGGCGCGGCACTGGGCGCGCCGCTGGAAAGCCGGCTTCCATCGGCTTCACGCAGTTCGATCCGCTGCAGTGTCCGATCCTGGCGTCGCGCCTCATCCAGCAGGCGTTGCGCCTCGTCCCCTCCGGCGTGCTGCAGCTTCGCCGCGAGCTGCCGTGCCTGCCGTGACAGATTAAGGCGCGCGGTTTCGTCCGCGCCGCGCAGTTGCTGCACGGCAAGCGCGCCGGCAAGCGCCAGCGCGGCGAGCGTGCAGGGCAGGATGCTGTCAAGCACCAGTCCGGGCAGCAGCGTGCGTGGCCACCGGATCATGGCTGGCGCACTCCGGCGCCGGGCGCAGGTGCGCCTGTGGCGTGTTGCCGCGCGACCGCTCGTGCCTGGGATTGTGGACGCTGCATCTCGGTCATGGCGGGCGAGGCGGTTCCGGTTCCGTGTCGGGGCTGGGCGTGGTTCGAGGGTCCGTCCATGGTCCGTGCGAGGCCACTGTAGAAAACTCCGCAAGCCGCTTCGATACGCAGTTCGTCATAGCAACGTGCGGTATAGAGCGAATTGCATATCGAAAAACCGCGGCGTGCTGAACACACTGCGCGATGTCCGATACCAGCCTTGTCCGCGCCCAGAGCGCGTTGAACCGGAGATCGCCATGAACACCGTCCGCCCGCTGTCCTGCCTCGTCGCCCTGCTGCTGGCGGCCACGTGCGCCAATGCCCAGGAGGCCGCCACCACCTCGTCGTCCAGCCAGGACACGCCGTCGGTGCAGTCGATCGTCGACCAGCTCAAGGTGAAGGACGACGACAGCATCGATACCGGGGCTACCCGCTCGCTGCGCCTGGGTGGCGCTTCCGCCTCGACCAAGGTGGCTGAGCAGCCCGCGGCTCCGCCACCGCCATCGTCGATCTCGATGCAGATCCAGTTCGCCTTCAACTCCGATCGCATCGAAGGCGCCTCGGCCACCACCATGAGCAACCTGGCCATGGCGCTGGCTTCGGATGAACTGAAGGGCCGTTCGTTCCAAGTCGTCGGGCACACCGACGGCGTCGGTGCCGCCGGCTACAACATGCACCTGTCGCAGATGCGCGCCGCCTCGGTGAAGCGCTATCTGGTCCAGCACGGTGTTTCCGCCGATCGTCTCAGCGCCAGCGGCAAGGGCGCCAGCCAGCTGCTCAACAGCGCCGATCCCACCGCGGCCGAGAACCGCCGCGTCGAGATCGTGGCCAGCGGCGGCTGAGGCCGTGCCCGTCCATGTGGTCAATGGCGCCACCCTGATGTGCAGTTTCGGGGCGGCGCCTTCCAGCCTGGTGGTGCCGCCGGCCAACCGGATGCTGTCCGGCAACCAGCCGGCGGCCACGATCATGGATCACAAGCCGATGGCCAACATCATGCCGTTCGGCATGTGTTCGGCGCCGACCAATCCCGACGTGGCCAAGGCGACCACGGCCGCCGGTGGCACGCTGACCCCGCAGCCCTGCATTCCCGCCACGCCGGCACCCTGGGTCGCCGGCACGCCTACTGTCGTGCTCGGCAACATTCCCTGCCTGGACAACACCCACACCTGCAACTGCCTGTGGGCCGGCGTGATCACGGTGGCCAATCCGGGGCAGGCGACGGAGATCATTCCCTGAGGGCGAGGAGTGAGTGGAGAGGAGTGAGAAGTGAGTAGTGGAAGCAGGAGCGTCGCTCCTGCTTCTGCTTTTGCCCTCTCTCACTCCTCACTCCTCTCCACTCACTCCTTGGCGCTTCAGGGGCGCTGCGCGTGCATCTCCCATCCGCGCCTTGGCCTGCTAGAACGGCAGGCCGCTGCCAGGGGGAGCCGGTGGCGCGGGCGGCGGTGGTGCCTGGAGCACATCGAGGATGGCTTTCTCGGTTTCGGGAGTGACCCGGCCGGCCTTGTCGATGTCGCCGGCCTTCACCGGCACGGCCTTGCCGGTGGTCTTGCGCGGAGTGGAGATCGGGCCGCTGCCTTGCGGTGCGGGCGGTTGGGCGCCGGGCTCCTGCTTCGGGTCGCCTTTGGCGGCATCGATGATCGCCCCCGGCGCGTTCTCGGCGGTTTCTTTCAGCACATCCTTCTGGCCTTCCTTCTCCTTCTTGATCCTCTCGAGGTCGGAAAGGCTGCTTGCCGAGCTGTCCAGCCCGGCCAGGTCGTTGGCCTGATCCTCGAGGTTTCCCCGTTGGGTATCCATCTCGTCCTCGGCGCGCTTGGCGCCGGCGGCGATGTCCTCGCCGGCCTGGGCGATCTTCTCGCTGACCGGGTCCCACACCATGCCGGCGAACTTGTCGCCGAAGCCGAAGGCCTTCATCAGCAGGTTGAACACCGGGAACACCAGGTTGCGTCCGAGCAGGGCGGCGGCCTGGGGCAGGCGGCCCAGATAGGCCTCCATGGTCAGCGTGTTCCTGAACAGGTTTTCCAGCCATGGGCGCATCAGCGCAAGGGTGAGATCCTCGGCGATGAACAGGATCAGGAAGTTGATGTGGTGGCCCTGGCTCTTGAGGAACTGGGCCACCAGGTCGGCGACCTTGTTTTTCGCCTGGTCCATGCCGGGCAGGAGCCCGTCGGTGTCGAGTCGGCCCTGGGCCAGCCCGTCGACCAGGTCGGTGCCTTTCTTCGTCTCGGTGGCCTTGTCGTTGCTGCCGGGCTTGCTGTCCTTGCCGAAGATCAGCGCCCATACCAGCTCCACCGCGCGGGTGGCGATGGCGTCGTGCACGGCGGCGCAGACCAGCGCAGGCTCGACCTTGCCCAGGCGGCTGTGGATGTGCGCGTAGATCTTCTCCAGCAGGGTCAGGGTGATCTCGGCGACGATGTCGACATACGCCTGCAGCGGGCCGGGCAGGGCGCCGGAAAGACCCAGTCCCCTGGCCAGGCCGCGGCCCAGCACGGCGCCCAGCGGCTCGACCTTGGGATCGCCCTGCTCGTTGCCGCGCATCATCGTGAACGCGGCGGCCACGGCGGCCACGGCGTCCGCTGGCAGCTTGGCACCGAGTTGTTCGGCGGTGCCAAGCCAGCCGGTGATGTCGCCCATCCGGTCACGCGCATCCTCGCGTGCGCCGGCAATCGATTTCTGCATGTCGCCCAGCGGGGAGGCGGCCTTTTCGCCCGGATCGGCATCGCCGAAGCTCGGCAGGGCGCGCAGGCTTTTCTGCGCATCTTCCAGGGTCTGTTCCACGCCGCTCTTTTCGCCCTCGGCGACGACCGGATCGTCCGGCGAGGGCAGGAACCAGATGTCGTAGCCGGGCTGGTGCCGGTCGACGATGGCCTGCACCGAGTACGCATGGCAAAGCTTGATGAGCTCCCATTCGTAGGCCTTGCGCGTTTCGGCGAACATCGCCTGGTAGGCGTCCTGCGCCTTGAACAGCCAGGTCGGTACCTGGGCCAGGATGCCGGGCAGGCCGGCACCTCCGGCCAGATTGCTCAGGCCGGGAATCGACGGCAGCCCGCCACCGCCACCCTGGCCCGGCACCAGCGCGGTCTTGCAGGTTTCGCCGAAGCTGAACCAGGCCTCGGCCAGCTGGGTGCCGGCGAGGTGGATGGTCGGGTAGTCGGGGGCCTCCACGTTGACCGAGTCGCCGGCGGCGCGGATCTTCGCCAGGATCGGATCGATCGTCGCCGGATCACCCGACGACGACTTGCCGCCGCCCAGCAGCGAGCCGGCGGTTTCCAGCATCGCACCGGCCGCGCCCTTGCTCTTCTTCGCCTCCTCCAGCACGCATTGCGCGCCGCGGGCGAACGAGTACAGCAGCACGTCCTCGCGGATCAGCGCATCGCGCATCGCCATGCCGTGCATGGGCGATGCGCCGGGGAAATCGTCGGAGCTGTCGTCATGGGCGTGGCACAGGTGCACGAACTGCAGCGGCCGTTTCAGCTCCAGCGGCACGTGCTTGGCGGCCTGCTCGCCTTCGCCGGCATTGGTCGGCTTGGCCGCGTGCTGGCGATCGTTCCGTGCCGCGTCGAGCGGATCGCCGGCCAGGTAGTGCGGCGTGCCGGCCGCGCCTTTGGCCGCCTCGGGGTTGAGCCCGCCGGCAACCGCATCGATCAGGCTGCCGACCGGGTTGTCGGTGGCGGCATCGGTGGCGCTTTTGGCGGCCTGTCCCGCACTGTCCAGCAGTCCCATCACATGCTCCGCGGTGCGTTCATACGTGCAGTTCACTCAACTTGGCCCGGGTCGGACCGTCGGCCTCGCCGCTTTCCTGCAGGCCGTTGGCGGCCTGGAATCGTTTCAGTGCGGCGCGGGTGGCGTCGCCCAGCTCGCCGTCCTCGCCATCGCAGGGAAAACCGAGGTTGGCCAGCCGGTGCTGCACGCCGCTGATCTGGTCGACCGGGTCCAGCTCGCCGATGCCGATCTCGTAGGCCTCGCTGCCGCCGCCCAGGTGCAGGGTGGCGGTGCGCGTCTCGCCGGGGATCGGCTGGTCGATGCGGCCCTGGTCATCGGTGCTGGCGTGGATCACCTGGTCGCCGAAGGTCAGCGTGTATTTCTCGTGTTTGCGCGGCTCGCCCATCTCGGTCAGCTGCAGCTTCAGCCGGGTCGGCTCGCCCTTGCGCTTGAACCGGTGCTTGCCGTCGGTGGGCTTGTCGACTTCCTTGGCGCTCTTGTCCGGCAGGAACACCACGTCGCCCTCCACCAACTGGTTGGGCCCGCTGCGCTTGCTGCGCAGGCCGGCGTTGTCCGGGTGCTCCCACAGGGTCTTCCACAGGTAGCCGTTGTCCTTGGCGATCGAGGCCATGCTGTCGCCGGCGCTGACGGTGTACTTGGCCATCAGGCTTCCTCCCAGGCGTTTTCGTCGAGGTCGGGGAAGCCGATCCTGCAGTTGCCCGGGTCGATCCCGCTGACCTTGTACTCGCCCTTCTCGTTGGTGCAGCCCTCGGCCACGGTCTTGCCGTCGGGCAGGGTCACCCGCACCCGCTCGCCGGTGACCGGCTTGCCGGCCTCGTCGACCAGGGCGATCTCGATGTAGTGGCTCTTGTCCTTGTCCGGCTGGTGGCTGGGCGCATCGGCGGCCGGATCCTTCTTGCCCTGGTCCTTCCACGCGGGCACTTCGCCGGGGTCGGCATGATCGGCCTCCATCGCGGCCAGCACCGCCATCGGTGCCACCAGGCTGCCGGCACTGCCGGAGCCGGCCGAGCCGCCGCTGTTGATCATCACCATCGCGCCGGAAATCGTCACCCCCGCCGGCCCGATGGTGACGAAGCTGCCGCCGCACTTGAGCGTGATCATCGCGCCGGCCTCGATCACCGCGGTGGTGCCGGCGTTGAGGTAGATGCTGGTGGCGGCCTGTTCGGCATGGCTCTGGAACGACTCGGCCACCGCGCCGCCCACCTTCAGCGACAGCGAGCCGTCCACCTTCACCGCCTGCAGGCCCTTCACCGCCAGATGGTCGTCGCCCTGGATCTCGCTGACCCGGTCCTTGACCACCTTGGTGTGCGCGCTGCGGCCCACTTCCTCGACGCGATCGCGCTTGACGATGGCGTGCGCGTCACGCTCGACCCAGTGGCGGCTGTCCTTGCCGACGCGCTGGTCGAACCAGGTCTGCGCGTTGATGAAGATCTGCTCGTCGTCCTTCTTGTCCTCGAAGCGCAGCTCGTTGAAGCCTTTGCCGCCCTTGCTGCTCTGGGTCTTGACCGTGGTCTTGGTCATCTCGCCGGGCAGTTCGTACGGCGGGGTGTTGTCGCCGTTGTAGACGCAGCCGGTGACCAGCGGGCGGTCGGGATCGCCGTCGAGGAAGTCGACGATCACTTCCATGCCGATCCGCGGCAGGAAGAACGCGCCCCAGCCACGCCCGGCCCAGGCCTGCGACACGCGGATCCAGCACGAGCTCTTGTCGTTGGATTCGCCCAGGTGATCCCAGAAGAAGTGCACCTTCACCCGGCCGTGCTGGTCGGTGTAGATCTCCTCGCCGTCCGGGCCGGTGACGATCGCCGTCTGCGGGCCGTGCATGCGCGGTTTGCGCGTGTGGCGGGCCGGGCGATACGGCATCGCCAGCGGCATCACGGTGAAGTCATTGCGGTAGAAGCTCTCGCCGTTGTCGTCGTCGAGGTTGTTCTCGCCACGATGGTGCACGCGCAGCGTGCGCCAGGCCGGATCCAGCACTTCGCTGGGCGAATCGTCGAGCTGGAAGGCCACCCCGGGATGGATCTCCAGCCGCGTGCTGGCACCGTCCAGCAGCTCGTGCGCGGCCTCTTCGATCTCCATCGCCAGCCGCACACGCTCGTCGCCGCGGTCGCGTTCCAGATAGCCGCCGGGGTAGCGGAAGCTGGTCAGGCTGCGCTCGGCGCCGACCTTCAGCACGGTGTCCACGCCGGTTTCCAGGTTCTGCGTGGGCTTGCTGAAATCGAAGTCGCGCATGGTCACCCGGCCGGTGCGCATGTGCTGGCGCCGGGCCAGCGCGAACACCACCGGCTCGTCCTGCTCGGCCCAGTTGGCCGCGTAGCGCAGGCTGGCCACCTGGTCGCGATAATCCTTTTCCTGGCGATCGGAGAGCACCAGCACATCGGCCGGCTCATCCGCGTCGTGGCGGAAGAAATAATGGATGCCGGCGTCCTCCAGCAGCCGCGAGATGAAGTCGAAACTGCTTTCGCCGTACTGCACGCAGTACTCCAGCGGCTCGTAGCTGCCGGACAGGTCGGTCTCGTGCCGGCCCAGTTGCAGTTCGCCCAGGATGGTGTCGACGATGTCGGGAATGCTGAGGTTCTGGAAAATGCGGCAGTCCTCGACCAGCTTCAGCTGCCAGAACCAGGGCACCAGCGTCGCCTCGTAGCTGGTCATCTCCTGCGCCTCGCCAGCCCCCGCGAACCACTGCGAGCCGCTGCGCCCGAAGCTGGCCACGATGCCGCTCCAGCAGGTGCCACCCTCGTCGTTTTCGTCCTCGCGGTTGGCCCACAAGGTCACCCGTTGCCCGACCAGCAGGGCCGGATCGATCGACTCGTCCTCCGACACCATCGACAACTGGAACCCGAACGGCGCCGACAACGCCTCATCGCCCTCGAAGCGATGCAGCAACAACACATCCTCGCCCAGCGGCGTGGTCAGGTGGAACGGGCGTTTCCGGGTCGAGTACGGCATGGCAGCGCACGACGGGACAGTGCCCGCCATCGTGCGCAAACCACCCGGCCACCGCCATTCGCGGGATGGGGTAGGCCGTGTGGCTTAGGGGCCGGGATTCGGGATTCGGGATTGGGGATTCGCAAGAGCAAGAGCAGCGGCGCGGCGGCTCTGGGCCCCTCGCCCGTCGGGAGAGGGCGGCGCGGAGGCGCCGGGTGAGGGTACGGGCGAAGCCTTGAACTTCATGGTCCGCCCGAATCCTCACCCGGCCTTTCTCTCACTCCTCACTCCTCTTCACTCACTCCTCGCTCCTCGCCCCCCGCGAAGGCTCCGGGTGAGGGGTCGAACTGAGCGTGGCCCGGACGGCTCCGCCCGGACCTCCCCGGCCTTTCTCTCACTCCTCACTCCTCTTCACTCACTCCTCGCTCCTCGCCCCCGGCCGCCGCGGCGAATCCCGCCAAGTCCATCCACATCACCTCCCAGATATGGCCGTCCGGATCCTCGAAGCTGCGGCCGTACATGAAGCCGAAGTCCTGGGTCGGGGTTGGGTCGGGCTGGCCGCCGGCCCGGGTGGCCTGATCGACCATGGTCGCGACCGCGTCGCGGCTGTCGGCGGACAGGCACAGCAGGACCTGGGCGTGGCTGTGGGCGTTGACGATCGGCTTGCTGGTGAAATGGCGCCACTTGTCGTGGGTCAGCAGCATCACGTGGATGGTGTCGGACAGCACCATGCAGGCGGCGGTGTCGTCGGTGAACTGCGGGTTGTTGCGGGCGCCCACGGCCTCGTAGAACGCCATCGAACGGGCCAGGTCGGTCACCGGAAGATTGATGAAGATCAACTTGCTCATGCCTGTCTCCTTGCTGCGAAAGTGCGCCGAAGTGGCGCGGACAGGGGATCGACGAACGGGTGGGCGGGAAATCGACAGGCAGGCCGGCGCCGCCCTGTGCGCGATGCGCGGTCGGCGCAGGTCGGGCATTGCCCGACCATGCGTGCGGGCTTGATGTGCGCTGACGGCTTGCCTAGGTGTCGCTTCGGGGGCGGCGGCTGGGGGTGGCCTTGTGTCGCAGCACTTCCAGCCATGACAGCGCATCGGCATAGGCCACGAAGTGCTGCAGGTAGTCGGGCGAGATGTCGCGCATCAGCACCATGGCGCGATAGGTCAGCACGTTCGAGTGCAGCGGGCCGGCGTCCTCGGGCAGCGAGTCCAGGCACTGGCGCAGCAGGCTGTCGATGCGGATGCGGGTCCACAGCTGCTGGAACTCGTCGAGCACCGGCAGCGGGGCGATGCTGCTTGCCGGGGCTTCGGCCACGCTTTCGCCGCGGCTCGCCGGAATGGCGGGCGAGGGCTTTGCCGGATGCGGCACCTCACCGAACGCCTGCAGCAGGCCGGCAAGCAGGGGCTGGCCCGCGCCGGCGGCGGGCTTCGATGCGACCGGCTGTGCCAGCCGGTCCGCATAGGCTTCGGCCAGGGTCTGCAGCCGTGCCTGCAGCACCTGCCGCACGCGGCCCTCGTGTTCCTGCGCGCGACGTGCCAATGCGCTCATCACCGCGAAGCGCACCGGATCGACGCGATCGGCGCCCTGTTCGCGCCAGGCGTCGAGCCGGGCGTGGATGTCCGGCTCAGCGGGCATCGGGCTGCCCGTTGGCGGTGTGGCGGGGAATCGGCGCGATCTCCACGCGGCGGTTCTTCGCCCGGCCGGCTTCGCTGTCGTTGCTGCTGACCGGCTGCTCGGCACCGAAGGCGGCAGCGAACACGGACGAGGACGGCACGCCGTCGTCGATCAGGCTGCGGGTGACGGTGATGGCGCGGGCGGCGGACAGTTCCAGGTTGTCGGCGAAGCGGGCGTTGGGCACGCGCACCGGCTGGTTGTCGGTGAAGCCGCTGACCATCAGGATCTCCTCGCGCGACTTCAGGTAATCGCGCAGTGGGCCGGCGATGCTCTGCAGCAGCTCACGGCCTTCCGGCTGCAACTGGTCGGAGTTCAGCGCGAACAGCACGTTGCCGCTGATGCCGATGCGGCCGTCGATCACGGTGACCCGGCCGGCGGCCATCGGCGCGGCCAGCGCCTGCTCCAGCGTCTTCACCCGGGCCGCTTCGGCCTGGCGTTGCTTCACTTCCTCGTCGAGCCGGTGGTGCAGCAGCAACTGGATGCCGATCACCGCGGCCAGGATCAGCACGAAGGCGCCCAGCAGCACCGACATCAGGTCGCCGAAGGCGGCCCAGGTGGTGGCGCTGGATTCGGCGTCGAATTCGATCTCGTCGCTCATGCCTCGGCGTTTCCGCGGTGGCCCGACAACTGCTGCAGCTCGCCGATGATCTGCTTCTGCGACAGCATGCTCAGCTCGATCACCTCGCGCGCCTGCGCCACGTAATAGGCCAGCTGTTCGTCGCTGCGCGTGATCGACTTGTCCAGTGCGGCCTCGATCGCCTGCAGGCGTTCGTTCAAGGCCTCGGTGGACTGGCCGAACTGCTGCACGGCGCCGCCGAAGGCTTCGCCGATGCTGGCCACCTCCACCGCGCTGCCGGTGACCTGGGCGGCGGCCTGGTCGAGCTTGCCGGCTTCGTTCTCGACCTGTTCGTTGAAGCGGTTGCCGACGCGTTCGAGCAGTTCGGCCGAGGTCGACACCAGCGCATCGATTGCGCCGCGCTGCTCGGTGGAGGCGTGGTTCACCGCGTCCAGCAGGGTCTGCACGGTTTCCAGCAGGTGGCCGCGTTCCTCCAGCGTGGCGGTGTCGCGGCGCAGGCTGTCGGAGAGCTTCTCGCGCATCTCGGCGACCACCTCGGCGGCGGCGCGCGGCGCCTCGGAGGCGGTGGCGACCAGTTTCCCGATCTGGGCCAGGGTGTCGCGGGCCTGCGCGGCGGCCTGCTCGTGGATCTCGCGGGTGGTCTGTTCCAGCGTGGCGCAGACCTGCTGCTGCTGCGCGGCCAGCGCGTTGCCGGCCTGCTCCTGGCGGGTGGCGAACTGTTCGGTGAGTGCGGCGAAGGCATCACGCCATTGCGCCAGCCGTTCGCCGTCGCGGGCCTGCAAGGTGTCCTGCAATTCGCCGTGCGCCTGCTGCAGGGCCTCGATCATGGCGTCGCTTCGCTGGGCGAAGGCGCTGGCGGCCTGGCCCAGGACCTGCGCGTGCCCGGCCATGCCCTGCAAGGTGTGGTCGGTGCTGGCCTGCAGCTTGGCCGACAGTTCGTCGGTGGTGCGTGCCAGTGCGTCGTTGATTGCCTGCTGCTGCCGGGCAGCCTGTTCCCCCTGGCGCTGCCGGCTTTCGTCGACTTGGGCCAGCATCGTCGCCAGCGATTGCGACCAGCCTTGCAGCCGCTGTTCGTCGCGGCTGGCCAGTGCTTCCTGCAGTTCGCCGTGCGCCTGCTGCAGGCGTTCGAGCAGGCCGCTGGCGTGGCGCTCGAAGCTGTCCGAGGCGTGCTGCAGCGCCTGCTCGTTGCGCAGGGCCAGCGCCTGATGGGCTTCGTGCTGACGCGACAGCGCGGCATCCCAGGTCGCGGCGTGGCGACTGGCATGGTCTTCCAGCTTGCCGCTGATGCCGTCGACCAGGGCGCCGGCGCTGTGGCCGAAGCCATCGGTGAACTGTTGCAGGGTCTGCTGCAGGTTGCCGGCAAGTTCGGCGTTGCCTCGCTGCTGCTCGGCGACGGCGGCGTTCCAGCTTTCGCGGGCGGCCACGGCAATGCCCTTCACCGCGGCATCGAGGCCGTCGAGCTGCTTGTGGGTGGACTGCTCGATGGCCGCGTGCAATTGGTCGGATTTCGCCGCCAGCCCGCTCATGGTGGCCTCGACCACCGGCTGCAGCGCCGCGCCCACCGCATGGGCCTGTTGCGCGATGCCCTCGCGCAAGGACTGCTGCAAGGCGTTGGCCAACTGCTCGTGAGCGGCCTCGCTGCGCTGGTGGAAGGCGTGCTGGCCGGACTGCAACTGTTCGGCCGTGTTCTGTTGCTGGCGCTCGATGGTTTCAGCCAGATGCTGCAGGCGTTCGACCAGCGCCGGCATCAGCGCCTGCTGTTCCTGCAGCAGGCGGAAGCTTTCGCGCTGGCGGGCGGCGGGCGAGTGTTGCGCCAGGTGTGCGGCGATGCCGGCGTCCAGCTCCTGCACCACCAGCACGCGTTCGCGCCGGATCAGGGCCGACAGCAGGCCCAGCGCGGCCGAACTGGACACGCCGGCGATCGAGGTGCCGAAGGCGAAACCCAGCCCTTTCACCGGTGCGGCCAGCGAGCTGCGGATGGCGTCGAGATCGGTGGCGCTTTCCAGCGCCAGGCCGGTGCCGCGCAGGGTGGCCATCATGCCCAGCAGGGTGCCGAGCATGCCCAGCAGCACCAGCAGGCCGACCAGGTACGGGGTCAGCGTGGGCGCGGGCAGGCCGCTGCGAGCACCCTCGATGCGCTGGCGCACGCTCTGGCGCAGCGAGGGATCGAGCCGGGCCAGCCAGGTTTCCGCTTGCTCGCCGGCCTCGGCCAGTGCGGGCAACGCCTGCGCCAGCGTGCCGGTGGCGCGGCGGTAGCGCAGCAGCTCGAACGCGCCAACCAGATAGCAGGCGGCGATCAGCGCGGCGACGACGGCAGCCAGCGGGTGATTGCCGAGATAGCCGATGCCGATCCAGCACACGACCAGCAGGCCGGCAAGGAAGACGACGGGAACGATGGGATTTCTGGACATGAAGTGACGGTTACCGGGTACGCAGCGCTGCAAGCAGGCCTTCGATGGGGTGGAAACGGACTTCCAGCTCGGCCAGCAGCGCGGTGCGCAGGTCCTGGCGGAAGCGGGCCAGCCACGGGCTGGCGGAAGTCGTCGGTGATGTGGTCGTCGGTGACGGGGGGGGCGCCGTCTCCTGCGGCGCGGCGTCGCGCAGGTGCTGGTAGTGCAGGCCGAGCAGGTTGGGCACCTGGGCCAGCAGCGATTGCTCGCGCGGGCTCAGCACCGCCTCCATCACCGCGTCGACTTCGGCCAGCCGGGCTTTCTGCGCCGACTGCCGTGCCAGCATGTCGCGCAGCCGCCCGCGCAGCCGTCCGCTGCTGGCCGCCATCGAGCGCTGCAGCGCCAGGCAGTGGCGGCGGTAGGGCAGGAAGCCGGGGTCGATGTCGGCCATCGCCGGATCCGGCCGTTTCGGCGGTGCCAGGTCGATCTCGCCGTCGATCGCCTGCACCAGCGCCGTGCGCGCCTCGTGGCAGGCGGCCTCTTCGGCCGCGTCGAAGCCGGGGCCGTCCTCGATGTCGGGCAGGGCGTCGTCCAGCGCGGCGGACAGCGTCAGCGCACGGTTCCAGTCGAACCACTGCGCCAGCCGCCCGGTCAGCACCGGCGGCGTGGACGGCAGGTCGGCATCGCCGAAGCGGGCCAGCAGGCGGATGAACGCCGGGCCCAGCACGGGCGCCCGTGCGGAAGCTTTCGCCATGTTCTGTTTCGTGACCAAAAGATGACCATTGTAGCGGGAGCCGGGATTCGGGATTGGGGATTGGGGATTCGTCTTGAAGCCGGGATTCGGGATTGGGGATTGGGGATTCGTCAAAGCCAGAGCAGAGGCTGGCGGCTTCGGCTTCGGCTTCGGCTTTGGCCTTTGCTTTTGCGAATCCCCAATCCCGATTCCCGAATCCCGGCCCCCGGGCATGTACCATCAGGCATTGCGTGGCGTGCCTTGGGGGCCACGGATATCCGAGTCGTTGCTGGAAGGGTTGATGGGTCCGATCGTCGAAGCGTTGCAGGCGGGAAATGCGCCGTTGGCTGAACAACTTTCGCGGCAGTGGCTGGCGCAAAGGCCGGCGGATGCGGATGTGCTGCTGTTGCTGGCGTTGAGTCTGCAGTGGCAGGGCAAGTTGGACGAAGCGACGGAGGCGTTCCGCGAGATCACCGCGCTGCGGCCGGACGATGCGATGGCCTGGGGCAACTACGCCACCGCGCTGACCACGAGCGGGGACATCGCGGGGGCGCGGGCGGCGGCGGAAACCGCGGTCAGGCTGGCGCCGCAGGATGCCGAACGACTGGATCAGCTGGCCTGCCTGTACACCATCGAACAGCGCACGGCCGAGGCGCGCGACGTGGGTCTGCGTGCTCTGGCACTGGCGCCGGATCTGCCGGCCGTGCGCATCCACGCGGCGCGGGCCTGCGCGGCCTGTCGTGATTCGCGCGCCGCGGGCCTGGTCGAGCGCTGGCACGGCTGGCTGCCGCTGGACGGTGAATTGCAGTGCGAACTGGCCGACGTGCTGGCCCAGGTCGGCGAACTGCGGGCGGCGTTGGTGGTGCTGGATGACATGCTGGCGCGTGAACCGGGACTGGCCCCGGCGCGGCTGCTGCGCGCCTGGTGCTGCGAGCGGGTCAATTGGGTGGACGAGTCGGAAGCCGAGCTGCAGCGCTTGGAGCGCGAGCTGCCGGCCACCGAGGACAAGCTGCGCGCCGAGGTCGAGCGACAGCGCGCGCAGTTGGCGCTGCGCCGCAACGACCACGCCACCGCACGCGAGCTTTTGTTGAAGGTGGGCGAGCTGGGGCCGTTCGATTTCGAGCACGGTTTCATGCTGGCGCGAGCCAGCAGCCGGCTGGACGATCCGGCGGTGGCGATGGACGCGCTGGCGACGGCGCATCAGCGCCAGAGCGACTACATCCGCGGATTTTCCCCGCACCTGTTCGACGACGATGCGGAACTGCCGCCGCGCAGCAACGATCGGCTGGCGGCCGCCGATGTCGCCAGCTGGCCGACGCTGGCGGCGCCGGAAGCCGCGCAGTCGCCGATCTTCGTGGTCGGCTTCCCGCGCTCGGGCACCACCCTGATCGAACAGATGCTGGACGCGCATCCGCAGCTGCAGTCGATGGACGAGCAGCCCTTCCTCAACGAGCTGACCGACGAGCTGGAGTCCGCCGGCGTGCCCGTGCCTGCCGGCCTGGGCCGGCTGAGCCAGGCCGATGGCGACGAGCTGCGCAAGCGCTATTTCCTGAAGACGCATGCGAAGGTCGGCCGGGTGGATGGCGTGCGCATCGTCGACAAGAACCCGCTCAACCTGATGCGCCTGCCATTGATCCGGCGGATTTTCCCGGAGGCGCGGTTGATCCTGGTGCTGCGCCATCCCTGCGACGTGCTGGTCAGCTGCTACCAGCAGAATTTCCAGTCGCCGCCGCTGGCCGTGGCCTGCCGTTCGTTCGACAGCCTGGCCCGGGCGTACGTGCGGGCGATGGAGAACTGGCTGTACCACGAGCCGCTGCTGCAGCCGCAGGTGTTCGTCAGCCGCTATGAGGATCTGGTCTCCGACGTGGAGACGCATGCACGGCGGATGGCGGCGTTCCTGGGCCTGGACGATGCCGATGCCCTGCTCGGCTATCGCGAGCACGCCCTGGGCAAGGGCTACATCGCCACGCCCAGCTACACCCAGGTGATCCAGCCGATCAACCGCGGCAAGGTCGGCCATTGGCGGCGCTACGAGGATTGGCTGCGCCCGGTGTGGCCGCTGCTGGAAAGCGTGGCAGGCAGGCTGGGTTACGGCTGGGACTGAGCCTCGCGCAAAGCCTTCGGGCAATGCCGATCCCGCACAAGCCAAAGCATCGCCCGCAAGCGGGCTCCTGCAATCGCAGGCCGGCCCCCGCCCGACATCGGCAAAACCCCGCACCCGCACGCAACCCGTGTAGGAGCCCGCTCGCGGGCGATGCTCTTGAAGCCAAAGCCAAAGCTTGAAGATCAAGATCAAAAGCGTTTCGTCCTCCTGCGGAGGGCGAGTTACTTTCTCTTTGTGTGGCCACGCATGCGCAGGATGCGCATGCGAACAGCGCAGCTGGCCCGAAGGGCGTAGGGCAGGCGACGGCATGGATGCCGGAGTTGAGGCAACGCATGGAGCGGTTGCCCGATGCCCGGAGTAAAGAGAAAGTAACCAAAGAGAAAGGCCACCCCGCTTTCGCGCCCGATGGACATCCCGTCCATCAGGTCCGCGGTCGGGCTACGGAGTTTTTCGACAGCACATCCTGTGCTGGCGAAAAACTGGCCGGCATCGGGCAATTGCTCCTGCATTGCCTCAACTCCGGCATCCATGCCGTCGCCATGCCGGCCACCCTTCGGGCTTTCCTTCGCCCGCCCGCCGCTTCAGAGGGGCCCCGGAAGAGCAGCGGGCCTTCCTGGCCCGCACTTTTCGAACGAGCCAGGGCAAAAACCAAAGCCAGAGCCAAAGCGCGTAGGTCGGGCACCGCCCGACATTGGTGAAGCCACGCAGCTGCATGTGAACCGTAGGAGCCCGCTCGCGGGCGATGCTCTTGCCGTCGCGTGCCAAGCGCTGCCTGACAAGGCGTGCGGATGGTGGCGGCGGTTACATCACGCCCAGCGCCTTTCGCAGCGGATCCAGCAGCTCGCCGTATCTTGCCGAGCGGGCGGTGTCCGAGCGCAGCGGTTGGCGTACCTGGGCGGCGCTGGGGGAGCGCACCGGGCGGTTGGTGGCGTGGAAGGCGAGGCAGGCGGGGTCGTAGTCGAGGCCGCAGGCTTCGAGCAGGTGGGTGATCGAGGCCTGCGGGTCGGCGATCAGCGACTCGTAGACGTGCTGGTAGACCTTGTCCGGATGCAGCTTGGCGTAGTGGCTGGCGCCGGCATCGAAGTCGCGCCAGTAGGCGGCCAGGTCGTCGAGGTTGTTGGTGTATTCGTTGTTGGGCAGGTACTGGCGGAAGCTGGACAGGCAGGTCTCCAGCGGGTCGCGGCGGCACACCACGATGGTCGCCGCCGGCAGCATGGCGCGGATCGCGCCGATGTAGAGCCAATTGGCCGGCAGCTTGTCGGTGAACCCTTTGCCTTCCCGCTGCCAGCGCGCGGTGCGTTGCAGGTAACGCTGGCCCAACCGCGCCCAGTCGGCCGGCCGGGCGTCGGCCACCCAGTCCGGGAATGCCTTGCCGCGGGCGCGGGATTCCTCGGACAGCACCAGTGGCAGGTCGGTGAGCTCACCGGTGCCTTGCATCGCCGGATGCGAGGCCAGGATCTGTTCGACCAGGGTGGTGCCCGAACGCGGCAGGCCGACCACGAAGATCACGCCCTGGCCCAGCCCGGCACGGTTGGCCGCTGCCGGCGGCGGGGTGAAGGCGTCGCGGATGCGCTGCGCCAGCGCGGAAAACGCCGTGGCATTCCAGCGCCGCTGGCGGGTGGCGAGTGCGGCCGCTTCGGACAGCACCTGGAACGATTCCGGGTATCGGCCCAACTGCTCCAGTGCATTGGCCAGCGCGAAGCCGATCGCGACGCGATCGGGCGGGGCGGGCTGGTTCGAGGCCAGCAGGGCGCGCATGCGCGTCACGTCATCCTCGTCGAAGGCGCCGATGTGCAGATCGGCCAGCCCCCACCAGGCCATGCCGGTGGCGGGGTGGGCGGCGAGGATGCGACGGTATTCCGCGCTGGCCTCGGCGGTCTGGCCCTGCATGCGCCGCAGGTCGGCCAGCAGGGCGCGGGCACCGAGGTGTTCGGGTTTCAGCCGCAGCGCCTGTTGCAGGGCGTCGATCGCCTCGGCGTTGCGCACACCGTGGGTCAGCACCACGCCGCGGTTGTACCAGGCCACCACCAGGCCCGGGTCGAGCTCGCAGGCTTGCCGCAGTGCCTCGGCCGCGTCGTCCAGGTTGCCGGAGGCTCCCAGCGCCATGCCCAGGGTGTTGTGGTAAAGCGCGTCGCCGGGGCGCTGCGCCACGGCCCGCCGCATCGCGGTGATCGCCTTGCCGTGGGCGCCGCGGGCACTGAAGGTGCCGGCCAGCAGGCGCAGCACTTCCGGATGATCCGGGTAGCGCGCCAGCACGGGCTGCAGGCTGGTTTCGGCCTGCACCAGGCGGCCGCCATCAAGGGCCTGGGCAGCGGCTACCAGCAGGCGGGTTGCCTCGGGGTCGAGGCCGTCAAGACGCGTCACGAATCAGAGTGCTCCGCGGAAGTGGGCAGGAGGTCGAAGGCGATGGTCAGCCGCCGGGCATCGGGGGCGGTGAACGGCACGGTGCCGTGCCACAGCCAGGACGGGAACAGTACCAGCAGGCCGGGTTCGGGCTTGATGAAGTACTCGGCTTCCAGCGCAGGCCTGGTGGCGAAGGCCGGCTCGCCGAATTTCAGCCAGCCACCGCCCTCGCGCATCGCCGCCGCCGGCGGCAGGCTCAGGTAGAACGCCGAAGAGATCCAGCCGGCCGGATGGTAGTGGCTGAGGTGGAAGCCATCGCTGCGCAGGCACACCGACCACATGCCCTGGATGCGATGGCCGTCACCCACGCGACGGCGCATCGGGTCGTCACCGTGGCCGAGCGCGGCGATGTAGCGCTTGATCGCGCCGTCGATGGCCTGCGGGAAGGCGCGGATGCTGGCATGAGGCGAGCGCTCCGGCACCAGCTGGGTCTGGCTGCCGCCGCGCAATGAATTGGTGATCGGATGGGCCTGCAGCACATGCAACTGCAGCAGGTCGCGTCGCAGCTCGGCGAGATAGGTGTCCAGGTCGGTCCAGCCGGGCGGGCAGTCGATGATTTCGGCGCGCACCAACCGGGTGTAGTCGAGCAGTTCGCGGCAGCCCGGATCGCCGAGCAGGCGCCGGGCATCGAGCAGCATCGCCAGTGCCTCGCCGTCTTCCGGTTGTTCATCGTGCAGCGCCTGGGCGATCGGCAATGCACGTTGCGTTTGTCCGGCAGCGAGGCAGGCGTTGCCCAGCAGCGCACGGACGGCGCGGTTGGCGGGCAGGAGCTGGTGCAGGCGTTCGGCATGTTCCAGCGCCTGCACGCCATCGAGATGCAGCGCCACCTGCACGGCGGCGGCCAGCAGCTCCGGATCGTCCGGTGACCTGGCCAGGCCTTGCCGGATCTCCGCCATCGCCTCGGGCCATTGCAGCTGCGAGGAGTGCAGCCGGGCCTTGGCCGCATGCAGGAACAGCAGTTGCGGATGGGTGGCCAGGGCCTGCGTCATCGCCTGGTTGGCGCGGGTGGCGTCGCCGCTGCGCATCCACACCACTTCCTGCAGGTTGTTGTGTGCCAGGCGGTGATCGGGCTTCAGTCGCACGACGGTGCGGAAGGATTGCTCGGCCTCCTCGTAGCGGCCCTGTTCAAGCAGGGCGCGGGCGAGCACGAAGTGGGCGGTGGACGATCCGGGATGGCGACGGGCGATGTCGCGTGCCAGCGGTTCGGCGCGTGTTGCCTGGCCTTCGTCGGCCAGGACCGCAGCCAGCCGCAGGCGTGCTTCCGGGTTGCCGGGTTCGAGCTGGCTCCAGCGCTCGAACGCGCGGATCGCCAGTGCGCCGTCACCGCAACCCATCGCGGCGTGGCCGCACAGGGCGGCCAGCTCGGGCGTGGCGGCGGGCTGTTCGAGCAGAGGGGCCAGCAGTTGCCGCGCCGGCCCGGGTTGTTGCTGCTGCAGCAGGTTGCGGGCCTGCGCGATGATCTGCTCGTTGCTGTGTCGATCCACTTCTGTTCCATCGGCTGCGACCCGGCATCGGTGCCGGGCCGGGCCTGTGTTGATAGCGTCTGGCCTGCTGCTGCGCAAGCGCTCGCATGACTGTCTTGCCGATGGCGTGTGGCGGGCACTGTGCGCCATCGGTGATGCCGCAAACATCATGAGGCGAGGCAGGAACCCGCTCGCGGGCGATGCTTCCGCACGGTCGGTCGGGCACCGCCCGATGATGCGTTCGGTCGCCGGCAATGGCTCGGTAGGAGCCCGCTCGCGGGCGATGCTTTTTGCCTTGAGGCCGACGCCAAAGCATGAAGATCAGGAGAGCCGCAGGCCATCGTGGTCCGCATTTTTCGAACGAGCCAGAGCCAGGGCAGAAGCCAGAGCATCGTCCGCGAGCGGGCTCCTACAGGTCATGTGCAGGCATGCAGCTTCGCTGATGCCGGGCAAGCGCATCGGTCACGGGAGGGCGGCGGCTCGGGGGCGGGGAGTGCCCGCCCCCGGCTTCAACGCTTCGGGAACATCGTCGGCGAGGGTTTACTTGCCGGCGCTGTCCTTGGCCCAGGACGGTTCACCGACGGCCGCGCCTTCGAAGTGCGGGTTGGCGGCCATGTCGGGGTAGCGGATGTTGACCGGCTTGCCATCGGCGTCGAGCTGGGGCGAGCGCTCGAAGCTGCCGGCGTCGCCGGGGAACACCACCGGGCTTTCCCAGCCGTCCTTGCTCACCGCCGAGATGCCGAAGAAGAAGTTGTCCAGGATGATGTCCTTCAGCACCACTTCTCCGGTGCTGCCGGCAGCCTGGTGCTGCTCCCACTGCGGCGAGGTGGTTTCGCGCCACCAGGCGTTGTACGAGGTGGCACCCTCACGCGGATCCCACTTCATCGTGGTGTCGTAGGCCACCGCGCCCTTGATCGAGAGGTTGGACACCGGGGCCGGCGCCATCGCCAGCGAGGCCATGGTGATCGCGTCGAGGCGGGCGACATTGGCCAGGTAGTCGAAATCCACGCCACTGATCTCGTCGCCGTAGTGCACGCCGTCCTCGTCACGGATCAGCTGGTGCTGGTGGGTGTAGACCTCGCCGGCCTCGGTCACGCGCACTGCCGGGAAACCCTGGGCCAGGAACGGGATCTGGTCGCCGCCACGGCCCCAGCGGTCGGTCATGTTGATCAGGCGCACGTGGAAGTTGTCCAGATACTGCTCGGCCAGCGCGGCCATGTAGCGGGCCACGTTGCGCGACGGCGTGTCGGAGCTGCCGCCGTGCGAGCGGCGGTAGGCGGCCTGGCGCGGGGTTTCGTTGGTCTTGGTGTCTTCCGAGAACACGCGGATGGTGTGCGGGTCGTAGACGCCGTTGCCGCTGTGCGAGTTGCCGACGATGTCGTTGTTGATGTCGGTCTCGACGTTCCAGCCGTGGTCGACCGCGTACTGGGCGATGATGCGACCGCCGTACAGGCCCTGTTCCTCGCCGGAGTCGGCCGAGAACACCACGGTGGCGGGGAACTTGTAGTGGCTCAGCGCGCGCGCCACTTCGAGCAGCGCGGTGACGCCGGAGCCGTCGTCATTGGCGCCGGGGGCGTCGCCGGTGTTGTCCTGCCACTTGCTGCCGAACACCTTGCTGTTGATCGTGTCGATGTGTGCGGTCATCACGATGACCCGGTTCGGGTCGGTGGTGCCGCGCTGGATCGCCACCACGTTCTCGATGCGCACGCCGTCCTTCTGCGGGATGCGCGGGCCGGTGAATACCTGCGAGGGGCGTTCGACCTGGATGCAGCCGCCGCACTCGTCGGAGATCTTCTTGAATTCGCCGGCCAGCCAGTCGCGCGCGGCGCCGATGCCACGGGTCTTCGAGTTCAGTTCAAGCACGGTGTTGCGGGTGCCGAAGCTGACCAGCTTGGTGTCGGTCTTGCGCAGGGCGTCGGGCTGGATGCGCTGCGCGATCTGCTCGAGTTCGACGTGGCGGTTCAGCGGCGGCACGTCGGCCGCGGTGGCGGCGAACGAGGTGCCCAGTGCCACCGAGGCGGCCAGCAGCGAGAGTTTCAGGTTGAGGTTCATGGTGCTTCTCCAGCGGTCAATCGATGCCTCCGCCCCGGTTTTGCCGGGGCGGAGGGTGGGGCGAGGACGGGCGCTTTCGCGTCACGTCCCGGGGGTCAATGTTTTTCGGTGTCTTTCAGCAACTGCACCAGATGATGCTTCCAGAGCGCCGCCTGGGTATGGGTGCCGTGGCCGTGCGTTTCCGGGCTGGCCGGGATCAGCACGAACTTGCCGTGCGGGATCTGCGCCGCGAGTTGCTGCGTGATGGGCAGGAACGCGGGGTTGATGAAGTCGTCCTGCGAGTTGATCCACAGCACCGGGGCCTTGATCTTGCCGAGGTCGGTCGACGGGTCGTAGGTGCGCGAGGAGTCGAACTGGTACAGCACGTCGTTGGCGTCCATCCGCGGTGCCATGAGCGGCACGCGCTTGGCCAGGTAGGCGTCCACGTCGGCGCTCTTGGGAAGCTGGTCCTGCAGCACCTGCGGCGCGCCGCCGGCCACCAGCAACATGCGCGAGACGGTGTTCATGGCGGCCTTGGGCTGGCTCTGGTAGTTGCCCTGGTTCCAGCTGGGATCGTCGCGGATGGCATCCATCACCAGATCGCGCCACATCCGGTTGCGGCCGCCGATCGCGGTCGGCTGGCAGGCCAGCGGCATCAGCGCATCCATCTCGTCGGGGTACATCTCGCCCCACATGAACGAGTGCATGCAGCCCATGGACGTGCCCATCACCAGCCGCAGGTGGTCAACGCCCAGCGCCTCGGTGACGATCATGTGCTCGCCGCGGACCATGTCGGCGTAGTCGTATTTCGGGAAGGCCATGCGCTGCCCGTCGCTGGGCTTGGAGGATTTGCCGTGGCCGATGTCGTCGGGAAGGATGATGAAGTACTTGTTCGCGTCCAGCGGCTGGCCCGGGCCGAACAGCTCGCCGGCGAAGATCGGGGTCATGAACTGGTGCCCGGTGCCGCCGGTGCCGTGCATGATCAGCACCGCGTTGTCGACCTTGCCGTCGGCGCCGCGATGCGGCTTGCCCAGCGTGGTGTAGTGGAGGTTCACGCTGGCGGCGGTCTCGCCGTTGCTGAATTTGAAGTTGCGGGCGGTGTAGTCCCCCTCCTGGGTGGTCAGCGCGGCGGTGACGCGTTGCGCGGGCGTCTGCGGGGCGTCCTGCGGCGCGGCGGCGCATGCCGCCGTGCTGGCTCCAAGGGCCAGCAGCAGGCTGGCGGCGATCAGGTTGAATCGTTTGTGCATGATGGAATTTCCTGCGGTGGAACGGGACACGCGCCCGCCGGGGAGCGCGGGCGCGTGTGTTTTGCATCTGCGTGGTTTCAGAAGGTCACGGTGCCACGCAGCCAGTAGTACCGGCCGATCGGATCGAAATTCGACGGGCTGGTGTTGGCGTTGCCGTTGCCGATGTTGGTTTCGTACAGGATCGGTGGCTGCTTGTCGAAGGCGTTGTTCACGCCCAGGTCGATGCGGGTGTGGATCGCCTCGATGTTGTAGCCGACCTGGAAGTCGCTGGTGGTACGCGCGCCGTACTTGAGCACGTACGGTTCCTTGAAGCCCGGCACCGCGCTGAAGCCGCGATCGGGCTGGTGCGAGCCCAGCTGCCAGCGACCGATGTAGTGCATCCGCCAGGAAGCGCTCCAGTTGCCCTTGCGCCAGTTGATCGTGCCCGCCCCGCGCCAGCGCGGCACGAAGCCGAGTGCGCCCGCATCGAGGCTGTAGGTGCCGGCACCGTGGATGGTCTGGTTGCCTTCCACGCCCGGTGCCGTCTCCAGATCGTCGCGCTGCATGTAGGTGGCCTGCAGCTTGAAGTTGAAGTCACCCCAGGCGTCGGTCGGCAGCCGGTAGTTGGCTTCCATGTCGGTGCCCTTGATGTCCAGCCGGCCAAGGTTGGCGGTGGGCAGCAGGATGTTCTGGATCTGGCCCGGCGAGGCCGAGTCGGAACCCAGGCGGGTGATCAGCGGGCAGAACTGCGACAGGCCGGCGAAGCAGGCGTTGACCACGGTCTGGTTGCTCATGCCGGTGATCACGTCGTTCAGGTAGATCTTCCACGAGTCGACGCTGACCGACAGGCCCGGCACGAAGTCGGGCGAGTAGACCATGCCGATGTCGAACGACTTGCCCTTTTCCGGCCCCAGGTCAAAGCCGGCGTAGGCCGAGCCGGAGCTGAGCACGTTGCCCTGCACGTGGCTGGCCACGGTGTTGTTGACGAAGCTGCCGTCGGTGGGCACGTTCGGGCAGGCCGGGTTGGCCGAGGTGATGTGGTCGCAGGGATCCTGGTTCAGGCGCGAACCGAATTTCTGCGGCTGGGCGTAGACGTTGCTGATGGTCGGCGCGCGGAACACTTCGGCCACCGTGCCGCGGAACAGCAGGTTGGAGGTCGGGCGGTATTCCAGGGCGATCTTCGAGTTGTTGGTGCTGCCGAAGTTGCTGAACTTGGAGTGGCGGAAGCCGACGTCGACGTTCAGCTCCTGGATGCCGGGCAGGCCGCTGAGCAGCGGCACGAACAGCTCGGCGTAGCTCTCGTCGACCGAATAGCCACCTTGCAGCGGCGAGGCGCACTGGCTGCCGAACAGGCACTGGCCGTTCACGTCCGCGAGCAGGCCGGAGTCGACCTGGGTACGGGCGTATTCGTCGCGCGACTCGAAGCCCACCGCCAGCTGGGCGGTGCCGTAGGGCAGGTCGAACAGGCTGCCGCTGAGGCTGGCGTGCTTGATCCGCTCGATGCTGATCTGGTGGATCGTGGCCGCGTGCGTTTCGTTGGGGTCGTTCAGCACCGACAGCGTGGTCGGGTTCATCAGGTTGAAGGTGTCCCACGGCGTGCAGCCGGCGATCACCGTGCTGGCGTCGCCGGCGGTGCCGACGCAGGCCGGCTGGCCGTCGATCATCATCGACGGGCCCAGGCCCGGCAGCAGGAAGCCGGTGTCCGGCAGGCCGGTGATGGTGTCCATGCGCGAGGTGTGGCCGTAGTCGTAGCCCACGTCCCACGCCCAGTCGCGGTCGAACACGGTGAAGTTGCCGCGCAGGCCGAGCTGGACCTGGTCGTTGGTGGTGGCGACGTTGGTGAAGCGGGTCGGCGCGGTGGTCAGGCGCGAGCGGAAGTCATTGCCGCTGGTCAGCGTGTAGTCCAGGCCGAACGGGTTGTACATGTTGTCCTTGGACACCACCGGGCCGGAGCCCGTGGCCCACACCACCGGGCCGAGCAGGAAGCCGGACTTGGTCTTGTTGTGGTAGCCGGCGACATACGCGGTGATGTTGTCGGTGATGTTGTAGTCGGCCTTCACGAACACATTGGTGCGTTCCTGCGGCGTGGTGATCGGGCGCGAATCGGCGAAGCTGTAGCCGTCCGCGGCCGGGTCGTAGCAGTGGTAGTCGGCGGCGGTGGTCGGCGCGGAATTGCCGGTGAAGGCATCCTGGTTCAGCGAGACGAAGCTGCAGCCGAACTGGGCGGCCAGCGCGTCGGGCACCTGGATGCGGCCGCGCGGGGCGAAGGTGGAGCCGCCGTAGAACGAGTGCACCGGGGTGTTGGTGCTGCCGGTGATCGACAAGGTGTGCGCCGAGAAGCGACGGGCGCTTTCCATGATCTCGTCGGTCTGGTTGTAGCCGATGCCGGCCAGGATGCTGCCCTTCTCGCCGGACTGGCCGACGGTGAAGGTGTAGCCCTGGCGCTTGCCGTCGCTGTGGCCGGAGATGCCGTAGTCGACGGCCAGCTCGGCGCCCTGGAAGTCCTTCTTCAGGATGATGTTGATGGCGCCGCCGATGGCGTCGGAGCCGTAGACCGAGGAGGCGCCGGTGGTCAGCACTTCGATGTGATCCACGGCGGCGGCCGGGATCGCGTTGAGGTCGTTGCTGAGGATGCGGCGGCCATCGACCAGGATCAGCGTGCGGGCGGCGCCGAGGCCGCGCAGGCCGACGCTGGTGGCGCCGGTGCCGCCGCCGTTGTTGACGTTCGGGTTGGAGCCCGGGCCGGTGACGGCGGGCAGGTCCTGCACGATGTTGCCGATGGTCTGGGCGCCGGTGGCCTTGATCGCCTCGGCGTCGATGCGGATGACCGGGTTGGAGGTCTCGGTGTCGACGCGCTTGATGTGGCTACCGGTGACCATGACCTCCTGCAGCTCGGCGACATCCTTCTTCTGGTTGTCGGCGGGGACGTCCTGGGCGTGCACGTCGGACAGGGTGACTGCGCCGAGCATGCCCAGTGCGAGCGCGATGTTCACTGCGCTGGAAAGACGGTTTCTGGCGAATTTCATGGTTTTCCTCGCTGTGGATCCAACGGTTTGGGAAAATCACCCCGGCTCGGGTGTTCCGGGGTTTTGCGGAAACTCGACCTTGAACGAAGGCGCTGCCTGCCACTGCTGCGGAAAATGCCATGAGCTGAAAATCCGGCCGAACGAGGACGTCGTCGTGACGAGTCACGAAGAAGCCGGTCCGCGCATTTTTCCCCGCAATGGTGTGGCTGCCGTGATGCCGGCATCGGAATATCCGGCCTGATGGCCGTTTTTCGCGCTGCTGCGGACGATTCAAGGGGGCAGTCATGGTGATTTATGTGGCTCGCGGCGCTCCGTGTGTGTGGTCATGCAACGAATGAGGCCGAATGCCGTCGGGTCGTGGACGCTTTTTCCCGAGCATGCAGGGGCGACGAAGCCGCCGACATCCTGCGCATGATGAAAAATCGGGATTCACGTCAATTTCTCTTTTGATACCGGTGTTTCCCGCGCTGTTGCTGTCTCGGTATCCAGACCCCGACATGCATCTTGAATCGCGCGAACAGCCCCTCCCAAAAGCCTGTCCGGCCACCCCGTCCCTCGGGATTGCCTGAACCTAGCATGGGAAAAACGGGCGTGTCTTGTGGTTGTCAAAAAAAAGTTGACGATGCCCGCGAGGTGATCTGCAGCGCATCGCCGGGGCCCGTGCAGCCCTGATGCGAAGACGCCACGCATGTCCGTGCCGTGGCCGGAACATGCGTGGCGTCTTCGGGGGTTTCCAGGCACATTCCGCCGGGAAACCGGATCGCGGATCCGCTCCGGAGAGCGGACCCGCGTGCCTGGCGTCAGCGTGACCTCAGAAGGTCACGGTGCCACGCAGCCAGTAGTACCGGCCGATCGGATCGAAATTCGACGGGCTGGTGTTGGCGTTGCCGTTGCCGATGTTGGTTTCGTACATGATCGGTGGCTGCTTGTCGAAGGCGTTGTTCACGCCCAGGTCGATGCGGGTGTGGATCGCCTCGATGT
>Ga0222426_100163_pt1 | contig 87699 bp, 72 predicted proteins | sample 2B50Ametagenome_FD_180087 | JGI IMG/M metagenome (GOLD analysis project Ga0222426, IMG submission 180087) | Enriched microbial communities from leaf-cutter ant dump, University of Wisconsin, Madison, United States - 2B50A (version 2) | ecosystem: Environmental > Terrestrial > Nest > Insects nest...
CCGTCAATTTCTCATTGGAAAGTGTATTGATCCAGCCGACCATATCAGCTTCGTTTGGCAATGTAGCTTTTTCAGCTTCTGGTGCCAAAATAATCATATCGCGGTTGCTATCGTTAAGATATTGCTGCAGTATCTGCTGTATATCCGAAAGGCTGATTTTTGGAAGGATCTGGTTGATCAATTTCATTTCGTGTTCAATTCCCGGAGAGGCGACGCCATTTAGAAAATGCTGGATATATTCCTGCACATATTGTGAGGACGCGATTTTATCTTTCTCTTCCAACAGATTTTCCATTTGACTTAGGTAGGAATCTTTGGCGCGTTGGAGCTCATTGGCGGTAAAGCCAAGTTGTTTTGCGCGGAAGATCTCACGCCACACTGCGTCAAACCCTTCTTTGAGACGTCTCGGTTTGGCATTAATCTGGATGGTGAAAACATCCAATCCACCCATAAAGCCACCTAATGAGGCTCCGCCGCCTAAAAATGGTGGATTTGCGGTACGGAATATCGGGTTGTAACGACCAGCCATCATGTCGTTAAATAGAGTTTTGACAATGGCTTGTTTAAAGTCAGCCGCACTTTTGAGTTTGCGCTCCGGATATTTGATGCTGATATCGATGGATGTTGAAGTGATTTCGGGATCTGTCACGACCATAAACTGGTTTTTTCCTTTCAATGGAATTGTATATTCCTGGCGCGGTGTTGGTTTTATAGGGTTTTTAAGGGCAGAAAACTGCTTTTTTAGAAGCTGCTCCGTCTGATCCACATTGATGTCTCCAACGACAATGACAGCCTGGAGATTGGGGCGATACCAGTTTTTATAAAAACTTTCAATTTCTTGATAGGGGAAATGCTGGATAACCTGCTCTGTGCCGATCGGAATACGCTGCGCATAAAGCGACTGGTTGAGTGCAACGGGCAGGGTTTTGTCCTGTATACGTTCGCTCAAGCTTTTGCCAGCACGTTTTTCCTCCATAATGACTCCGCGTTCTTTGTCAATTTCACCATGATCTAAACTGATTCCTTGGGCCCAATCCTGAAGAATCTGAAATCCATTGTTAACCAGTTCGCCGTCGTTGGAAGGCAATTGCAGTTGATACACTGTTTCATTGAAGCTGGTGTAAGCATTGATATCGGCACCAAAACTGATTCCATTTTTTTGCAGGTAATCTACAAGGGCATTATTGGGATAATGCGTGGTACCATTAAATGCCATGTGTTCCAGAAAATGTGCAAGTCCACGTTGTTGTTCATTTTCTAGGATGGATCCCACGTTATTGACCAAATACATAAATACCCGTTCTTGCGGTTCGGTATTTTTGCGGATATAGTAGGTGAGGCCGTTAGGCAATTTACCATAACGTACACTTTTGTCAAGCGGTAGAGCCGCTGTATCTGCGTGCTGTTTCGTCCATACGATTTCTGTAGATCCCGGTAAAGTGCTGCTATGGGCAAGTATTGGGCTAAAGCCTAGTAGTGATAGATAGAGCAGTTGTTTTAAATGCATATAATTGTGTGTAAGGGGTTGAATTAGAGTGTGTTTTTTAGTTTTTCATAAAGTGATTCTCCGCGTAGATTTACGCCGATAATTTTTCCTGTTGGATCCAAGAGGAAGTTGGACGGAATGCTTTTGATATGATACTGTCCGCTCACCTTACTTTCGGGGTCTACAACATTCGTCCAGGTCATGCCGTCGTCGGCAACGGCTTTTTTCCAGCTGCTCAGCATCATATCTGTGGAGATGCCCAGTACTTCGAATCCTTTGTCTTTGAAGGCATCATATGCCTGCTGAACATGCTCATTTTCGACCCGGCATGGAACGCACCAACTGGCCCAGAAATCAACAAGCACATATTTGCCGCGAAAATCACTTAAGTTGATTTGCTTGCCTGTGGTGTCGGTCAAGGCAAACTCAGGAGCCAGATCACCCAATTTTAAGTTTTCGAGGTTGGCAAGCTGATCTTTCAGTTCCTGTCCTGCTGGTGTATTTTTCAATGTTGGGTTGAGCTTTTCATAAAGTCCGGCAACAAGTTGCTGGTTTGCCGTGTCTTTCAATAATCGTTGCAATTTAAAAAGACTGAGTGCGTTATTGGGATTTTTTGCAACGTAGTCGGCTTGTTCCTGACTGAGTTGGGCAGACCATTTGTTGAGGTCGACATCAATTTTGTTGATGGTCGCACGCGCGGGCGAATCCATACGGAAGCTGTCTTGAGAGAGAATTTCCTCTGCTTTGAAATAGGCCGAGGTAAGTGCGTTTACACTGTCCAATATCGTTTTATGGGCGGTGTCGAAGCTTTTGGCATCGGCATTAAGTGCCGAACCGCGGATGGCGGCTTCGTGAAGATGGCCCAGTGTGGCTTTGATTGAAATATTTCCTTTATGTAGGTAGAAGTCAAGTGTTTCTGATCGTTCACCAGCAGCGTTTATGTAGAACAGGTTGGCCATTTCGGGGCCTTCCGTTGTACCTTTAAACCGAAAGGATCCCTGTTGAATACGTGCGGAATCCAGGCTGAGGTCGGAGTCGTATCGTTGAAGGAAAAGTTTTCCTTTCGGATTTTTGGGCAGGCCAGAAAGTGTTCCCTGTAGGATATAAGGCGCTTTTTCTTGCGCTTGCAGTCCTGCAATAGAACCTAGAAATGCGAGGGTAAGGAGCGTAGCGGCTTTCATTGTATCATTTTGTTTAGTTGGTGTATCCCGGATTTTGCGTTAATTGTCTGTTATTTTGAATTTCGGTGGTCGGGACAGGGTAGAACTGCGCAAACGATTTCCAGGTCGAGGGTTTTGCTTTAGACATCACAGCGTCGGCCAGTCCCAGGCGCTTGAGCGTAAACCAGCGGTCGGCCCATTCAAAAGAGAGCTCCACACGACGTTCCTGTACGATAGCTTGAAGGGCTTGGGTTTTAGGAAGTCCGCTAGGTAGGTCGGCTAATCCAGCTCTTTTACGGAGGATATTGATATCATCAAGGGCAGTCGGCAGTCCAAGTTCTAAACGTGCTTCGGCCCGGTTAAGGTATTGTTCACTGAGGCGTAAAACAGATGTATACTCATTATTGGGCATTGTTTCTTCGCCAGTTGATCGGTATTTGTTGATTTGATAAGATGCTGTCGTCTCATCAAATTTGACGTAATTTTCTTGGCGTTTGTCGTTGGCTTCAAATGCGGGGAGCAAACCCGTCTCATCATCCGTTACTGCAAAACCGGCGTATTCTCCCATGCTAATACCACCGATTGAGGCTCCAAGGCTGTTCCATAGCTGTAGAATCTGTTCGGGGTTGTTTTTTACAAAGATATCCATCGGTTTTGTGCCTGTTGGATTATCCAATTGCCCCAATTGAAAGAGCTGCGTTTGCCCGATAACCTGACTGGCAGCCTGCTCTGCTTTTGCCCAATCTTTGGTGAAAAGGTAAACCCGCGAAAGGAGTGCCAATGCGGCCCACTTGTTGGCCCGCACGCGTTGGTTGGGATAATTATCGGCGAGCAGTTTGCTTGCCTCTTCCAGATCCTGAATGATCTGAGTATATACCGTCGAAACTGCTACGCGGGGCTTAAGCCGTTCTTCTTGGTAGTTGCTGGTTAATACCAAAGGTACATCACCATACAAATTGACTAAAAAATAATAGTTGAGGGCCCGCATGAATTTGGCCTGCCCCAAGACCTCGTCCTTTCCGGCCAGGGTCATACCTTTGGACTGCATCACACCTTCTATCATGGCATTGCTAATGCCAATAACCGTGTAACATGCGGGCCAAAAATCATTTGTTGGTCCCGAAAATGGATTTAGGTTATAGGTATACATGTAGGTATAGCCTGGGTTAAAACTGTTGATACCAGGTTTGATTTCATCGGATGAAAGTCCGGTCATCAGGGAAAGGCTATTTTGCATATTGGCAAACTTACCATAGAGTGCCAGTACCACACTGTCAGCAAGCTGGTCATTGGCATAGATCTGTTCCGTGGTATAAATATACTTTGGTGTTACCTCGAGCAGCTTATTGCAGCCTGTGGAAAGCAAGCCGAGGGGGAGGAGAAAGTAGATGAGTTTCGTGAATTTTCTGTTCATATAAGCTATATAAATTGGTTTAAAAAGAGCTGCGTATCCCTAAGGTGAATGTTTGCAACATCGGCATGTCGATGCCTGTTTCTGGGTCCGTTCCTTTGAACTTTGTTATGGTGAATAGGTTGGCTCCGGTGGCGTAGGCACGTAGGTTTTTCAGCTTTATTTTTTCGAGAAACTTGCTAGGTACGGTGTAGCTTAGGGTCACATTGCTGAGGCGTATATAAGAAGCATCAACGTAATTGGCAGATGAGCTGGTGTAGTTTGACATCGCCATAGAATTGGTGGTATAAGCCGGAAATTTAGCTTCCTGCCCTGGATGCTGCCAGCGTTCAAGCACGGAAACTGGCGCATTGACTAAGCTTCCGGCATCGGAAAATGGGTAATTATAAGCGTTCTTATTTTTCTTAAAACTGAAGAATATATCCAGGTCAAAGTTTTTGTAATTGAAGGAGTTGCCAAGTCCACCAAAGAATGCAGGAATACTCGGCGATAAAACCGTATAGTCGTCGGGAAATGCGATGATACCATCCCCATTCAGGTCACGGAATTGGGGTTGGCCATCTGTCGGATTGATACCAAGAAAATCATAGCCCCAGATCAGGCTCAGTGGCTTGCCCACCTGGTAGGTAAGGCTGTAGGGAGAACCAGCGATATCCGGGAAGGCGAGCAGTTTGTTGCGATTGATGCTCATGGTAAAGTTGGTTTTCCAGGTGAAGGCGAGATTATTTATGGGTGTTGTTTGAAAACTAAATTCCCAGCCGCTATTTTGTACAGTAGCATCCAGATTCTGATTGACCGAACTATATCCTACCTGTGTCGGCAAACCGTAGCCCACCAGTTGGTTGCCCGATCGATTTTGATAGTAGTTCACTTCTAGAATGATCCGGTCTTTGAGAAATCCCATCTCAGCGGCGAGGTCGAGCTTTTTGTTGACTTCCCAGCGATAATTGGCATTAAATAGATTTTTAGGATAGAATCCTTGGCCGAGGTAATTATCGAGGCTTCGTTCATAATTGACGAAATAGGAGTAATCGCCAATATTATCATTGCCCGTGAGGCCATAGCTCCCCCTTAACTTCGCAAAGCTGAGACCGATATGATTGTCTTTTAGCCAATTTTCTTCACTAAGTATCCAGGCGGCACCGACCGACCAAAAGTTACCAAATTTATTGCCAGGGCCAAAGCGAGAGGAACCATCACGTCGGATGGTACCGTTGACCACGTACTTTTGATCGAAAGTCCAGCCTAGGCGGGCAAAGCCCGAAAGGAAACGATATTGGGTCTGGGACTGCAAGATGTCGATCCTCCCGGCAGCGTTGATATCTTCTAAGAGGCTATCGTCCATATAATCGCCGCCAGATTTCGTAATCGATTCGTTTTCACTATTGATATACGTTCCCCCTAAGAGAGCACGAAAAGCATTGCGCCCGATGACTAGATCGTAATCGAGTTGCGGCTCGAAATTAAAAGTTGCTGTGCTGGCATCAGTAAACGTATTGTTTCCAGGAGTTGTGTAGGCTGGATTGAATGAGCTTCGGGGATTAAGAGCCATCTGATTTATTTTCATCCGGGTATACCCCGTGTTGATCTTAGCAACCAGGTTGGGTAAGATGCGGTAGCTCAGTCCGACATTGCTGATGAGATTTTTGGTTTTATTTTCAATTGTCCTCTTCTGCTGGGCAATTGGATTTTCTTGGAGGTCCCAATTCAATTCACCATCAGGATTGTAGAGGGAATAATTGGGTGGGAGTGTCAGAAAACTATTAAATGAAAGTGGTATAATGTCGTTTTTATCAGTGGCATAACTTGCTGAAAGCATCGCTGTAAATTTTCCATCTGCGCTATTGTAGTCGAGGTTGCTTCGAAAATTGCCAATAGAAAGGCCATTTTTCTTGTCGTAAACGGTGTTTTCCCGACGAAATCCGCCACCAAGCAAATAGTTGAACCGGGCAGAACCGCCAGAGAGGGATAGTTCGGCATTGGAGGTGTGCGCTACATTGCCAAAGTATTCTTTCAGCCAATTGTGATCTTCAGTTTGGCTCCAGTTGAGCAGATCGGGATAAGCCTCGGGTGTAATGTCAATGCCGTCATTTTGGGCGGCTTCACGACGCATTTCCAGATATTGCGCTGTATTAAGCATTTTCATATAATGTCCGATGGAAGCGAAACTGTGGTAATAGTCCGCGCTAAGGGTGGGCCGCCCCACCTTACCACGTTTGGTGGTAATCAGGATGACACCATTGGCACCACGTGCACCATAAATGGCTGTTGCATCAGCGTCTTTAAGCACCTCAATGCTGGCGATGCTTGTCGGATCGATGCTTTTGAGGGGACTTTCCCCCAAGATGGAACTTGTTAGTCCATTGGCACCAATGTAGGCCAGTGAATTATTGTTGAAAGGTATTCCATCGACAATAAAAAGGGGCTGCTGGGCATTTCCTTCTTTATTTACGGTGTTAATACCACGGATTTGAACTTGCGTCTGTACGCCTGGTAGCCCACTAAGGGTATTAATGAGGAGTCCAGGAACACGATTTTGAAGTGCAATAAGCGGGTCGGCGGTTGGAGTCTTTTCAATAGTTGCCGCTGTTACGCCTGATGTGGAGCCGGTATTGAGTCGTTTTGAAACCTGCTGACCATAAGATAGTACGCTCACTTCGTCCAGAACAGTCTGTGTCTGTAAGAGCTGCATATCAATGGTCTGTTGACCTGCTGGTAATACAAATTGTCTTTCTTCGTAACCGATTGAGCTAAAAAATAGGGTGTCGGTATGATTTGTCCGCTCAATACTGAACGCACCTTTTTCATTCGTGAAGGTTACTTTGTCGTTACTTTTGTTATAAATGGTAACCAATTCCACGGGGCCCGATTTGTCACGTACAGTTCCATTGGCGAAAAGTTGTTGTGCTGTTTTTTGTTGTTTTGGTTTTTGTTCCGTTTTCTCTTCACGAAGAATGGTGATTTCTTTTCCAACGATTTTAAAGGTAAGCGGCAGGTTTTTAAAGGCCTCTTCCAGGACATCGCGCAACGCTTTATCTTTTGCCTTTATTTTGACAACTGTGTCGAGGTCTATCTGATTGGCGGACGCAATGATATTATAGCCTGTTTGTTGTCTGATGACTGAAAAGAGCTCTTTGAGTGTCGGTTTGCCCTGGTAACTGAGCTGCTGTGCGGATAGCATGCTGCCAGCAAGCATTGAGGTAACCAATAGCATTGATTTTAGGCGGTTCATGTAGTTTGTGATTTAGGGTAATGCGTTTTTTTTGTATAAAAAGGTTAGTTATTTCTTTTTATGAACGACTATTTTGCCATTCTTGTAATCAAATTTCAGTTGATCGGTACTTTCCAAAAATGTTAGCGTTTTGCTTAGGGATTGATTTTTGTCTATTGAACCCCAGAAAGTCAATTGCTTAGTGGATGGACTTTCATATTCAAATTCGACATTATACCATCGGGATAGTGTGGCCAAAATGTGGTCGAGTGGCTCATTGTCAAAGAGGAAATACCCCTTTTTCCAGGCAATGGCAGCCTCTATATTGGCCGGGAGAATTTGAATGGACACATTGGAAATGAGCGAACGTTGGCCAGGGACAAGGCGGTGTTGGTTGACATTGACCGAACCTTCAAGAAGTGTCGTTTCAACAAATTGGCGGTTTGAGTAACTGTTGATATTAAATATGGTACCAAGTACTTTGACCTCCTGATTCCTGGATTTGACAATAAAAGGCTGATGGGGGTTTTTACTGACCTCAAAGTAAGCTTCCCCGCTTAATGAGACTTCCCGTTTTTCTGCTTCAAATTGTAAAGGATACTTGAGGGTAGATGCTGAATTCAGCCATACCTTGGTGCCATCCGGGAGGTTCACTTGGTATTGACCTCCATTGGGGACTTGAATGGTTAGTTCATGTGATTGTAACTCCGCATCACTGATGGCAGAACCGTCCAGATATACGGGAGTGCCGTTGACAATTTTAACGCCTGCTTTGCTACCATTCAGATCGAAGCTGGATCCATTGTCTAATTTAAGAATGGCTTTTTCCTGACCAGGTTTAAACTGGTCTATTGCAGCAAGTGCATCAGGTTGATTTTGTCTGGTCTGATTGAATAAAAATACAAGCGAAAACAAGAGGATGGCAGCGGCTGCGCTTATCCAGCCCAATTTACGATATAGTGGTTTACGTAGCATAGGCTCGGGGGCAATCTGTTGCTGTATACCGAGGAATATTTTATTTTTACGGTCTTCCTGTTCGGCGCTATAAAGGATCCAGTGCTCGGGATGCTGCATATTGTACCAAGACTCAATAAGCTTGTTCTCTTCATTTGAACTAACACCGAGTTCATATTTCAATAAGATTTCTGCAATATTTTTCTGTTCCATTGGAGGCCCTGTTTATAGGATAGTTGCACCAAAACGTATTTGGTGGTAGATGAATATTAAAAAAATGTAAAATTTATTTTAAGTCAATGAGGAGGAGGAGAAGAAGTGAATAGAGTCCCTGTTTCTTGAGGTTGTTCCTGAGGATGGATAATGCGTTGCTAATCTGTTTTTTAACAGTTTGGTCGGAGATCTCCAAACGTTCGGCAATTTCCTTGTAGCTCAGTTGTTCCTGACGGCTCAAAATAAAAACTTCTTTCATCTTGGCAGGGAGCTGTTCAATTTCACGATCAATAATCTGCTGAAGTTCTTTCCCTTGCTGCTGCTCGCTCAACGAAAATCCTTCTACCTGGATATAATCCAAGATGGAGGCAATAAGTTTTTTTTGATTGCCTTGAGTACGGTGGTAAAAAAGGGCGCTTTTACGTGCCGCGCCGTAGAGCCAAGTGTGCAGGTGCTGGATTTCAGAAGATTGTGCTTTGTTCCAGAGGTTAACAAAAATATTCTGTAAAAGATCCTCAGCATCCGTTCGGTCCTTTACCAATTTAGACAAGTAAATTAATAGGGGATCCCAATACGATTTAAAAACAAGGTCGAACGCAAGTCTGTCGCCCTGTTTAAGGCGTTCCAGTATGTGTTTAGATTCGATCTCATTTTTAAGATTCACGGCAGTCGATATAGGTGCCGACAAACTTAGATAAATTTGCGATTATTTGCAATAAGGATTTTTGAGGTGTTCTTTTTCTATCTGTCAGGGGCTATTTCTTTTGCTGCAGAAGGTAGGCTGTGAAGGCCTGATTGAGCCGTTCACATTCCTCTTTTAATATACCCGATTCAATGCTTGGTTTTTGCCCCCATTTGGGTACAGTTTCTGTTTCAAGGATTTTAAAATCTGAGGATTGTCCGCCAACAAAGGGTACTGAAACAGCAAATACTATTTTTGGAATGCGATGGTGTCTAATGAGGTATGAGCACATTAGGCAGGGTTCGTGCGTACTGAACATAACCGCTTGACTTAGGAGGTCACCATGCCCATTTGCCAGTGCATCTTTCACGGCCAGAATTTCGGCATGTTGGGTAATATCGCCACTTGATTTGCCGGCTTCGATTCCCTTGCCAATTATTTAATCTTCAAAAACCAGCAAAGAGCCAACCGGTGGATCTCCTTTTGCCAATGCTTCTTTTGCCAGCGCGATACAAATGCGCATGTAGGGGATGTAAGTATTCATCATGTCTTGTCAATTAGGGGGCTATTGCTCGGTTGAAACCAACTGTATTCCTATAAATCTGGGGCGAAACATCCGTTTTGCTCTTAAATAACCGACTAAAATAATATTCATCCTCGTAACCGAGTTCATAGGCGATTTCTTTGATTGTTTTGTCTGTCAGGTACAGCTCGCGCTTTGCCTCAATAATGATGCGTTCAATAATGAGTTCGGACAGTGTTTTATTAAAATGATTTTTTGCAATTCTGGCTAGCGAAGCGGTTGTCTGATGTAATAAGTCGGCATAGTCACTGGCAGCATGTTTTATGCGGAAATTATCTTCTATGGCATTTTTTAGGCGCTGAATTACAAACTGCTGTTTGATGGGCTGCATTTCGGCATCCTGAGGGCTCTGCTGTTCTAATTTTATGCGTGTGGCTGTAACCAGCAAAATTTTAAGATAGGATACCAGAACCTCGTCCTGTCTGAAATCGCCATTCTTCAGTTCGTGCGCAATGGACTTTATCAACTGTACAATTGATTTTTTGTCCCATTCATTTAAGCAGATAAAAGGCTTCTTATAGACATTGTTAAATAGAATGCCGTTGGCAGCAATTTCCTGATGGTGACGGTAAATACAAAAAAAATCATCTGATTCCTGTGCCCTGAAAGATGATTTTTACATCTTCCCCTGCGTGCTTAAATTCGTAGGCTGATGCTAATGCATTAAACACTCTTCCTAATGCTTCTTCTGAACCGGCCTTGGGATCAGATAGAATAATGATTGCTGTTTTGTTCATCTTTATAAATTTTGATTGTAAGGCAAAGATTCTGGAATATTTGCCCCTAGAGAATGGATGATTTTACTATTGTCATGGAGTTTTTTGTCGTCTTATGAACCTGGTTTTACGAAAGTTTGCCAACCGCGCATGGTTTCGATAAAGCGCTCACTCAAGTCACCTTGACGTAGGTAGTCGGCGGTTACGGGCAGTTGAGGGCTTTGGTACCTCGGATTGGCTTTGACCTGCAACGGAAAATCACGTTGTAGAATTCCCGCTCTGGCGATCAGGACAAAATCACAGCCTTGATCGAGCAATTCGCCCGCACGCTGTGCGCTCATAATCTTTCCGGCAACACCCAGGCGTACACCTTTTCGGGGTAGTTCGCTGAAAACACTGAGCATTGTTTTTCCTTGATGGGATCCATCACGCACCAGCTGCGCAGAATCCCAAAGCGCTAGATCCAGATAATCAATAAGTTCTTTGTCAAAAATTTCGGCGGTAAGTTCGCGCAGTTCTTCCAGACGTAGGCCGTAGCGTTCGATGGATAGCCGCCAGCCGATCTGAAAATCAGGGCCACAGGCTTTGCGGATTCCTTCGATGACCTCAAGGGTAAATCGGGCACGATTTTCAGCGCTGCCGCCATAGCGGTCGTTACGGTCGTTGAGCTGAGGTGAAAGAAACTCAGACAGTATCCAGCCGAAAGCGCCATGGACAGAAATCCCGTTAAATCCAGCCCTTTGCGCTCTTTTTGCTGCAGCGATAAAGCTGTTGCGGATGCGTTCAACCACTTCGGTGCTTATTGCGGCGGTATTGCTTACGGTGCGATCAGAAGCTGGGGCAGGAATGCCACCCCAGGAAGGCTGCGCCCGATGGCCGGCATGGTGGAGTTGTACGGCAGCTAGTGCGCCGCTCTGTTGTACAGCTTTGGCCATTTGCATTAGACCCGGGAGATGTGCTTCACTGTGAATGCCCAGTTGCCGCTCAAAGGCAATACCTCCAGCCTCGACTGTTGCAGCACTCGTTTGTACCAGGCCATAGCCCCCTTGCGCTAGCTGCTCCATCCATTGTTGATCGAATTGAGAAGCTGAACCATCATATTCACTTTGCTGACTGGTTAAAGGGGCTAGCATAAAGCGATTGCGCATGGCTGGACCATGGAGCAGGGTGAGGGGTTTAAATAAATCGGAAACAGACATATGTTGATTTTTTTGTACGTTGGGATAAAATTTCTTCGTTACAAAATTAGCCTTGTGTGTTGCCGCCGGGAATGGATAAATCGTACGATATCATGGATATTTTTTTAACACGACTGAGGTTTTATTGGAAAACCAGCGATAGGAGGGCTGATAATATACTAGTTATTCCTATAGCATAAAATGCCTAAATGATGAATTTAATTCATCATTTAAAACGCTTCACTATATATAGACTAATTCTAAATAAAAGTAGTTTTGGCCTGTTATTAATCTCAAATTTATACACGATGCGTAATTTTAAGGTTCTCTCTACACTTGCTGTGGCATTATATTGTCAAGCGGTAATGGCGCAAGATACGCGCCTGAGTGGAGTGATTCATGATAGTCAAAACGGTAGGTCGCTTTCTGGTGTGACGGTAAAGGTGAAGGGCAGCACACAGGCGACGGCTACAGATGAAAAGGGGAAATTTAGTTTATTGGTCAATAAGGGGGATGTATTGATCTTTCAATCGGTCGGTTATCGTCCGAATGAGTTGAAGGTTGACCATGCAGGTCATGTAGATGTTGCGCTTGTTCAGAATCAGGTGCAAATAGATGAGGTGTTGGTTACAGGGGCTTTTGGTATCAAACGCGAAGCGCGTCAAGTGGGCGTATCTACGGCTGTTGTTGGAGACAAAAGTCTCAATCAAACTGCGGTGGTCAATCCATTGGAAGGGCTTCAGGGAAAGGTGGCCGGCTTGCAGATCAACATGTTCGATTCGGGGGTGAATCCGCAGGTGCGGGTAACCCTTCGCGGAGCACGTAATATAGCCGATGGGGCCAATGAGCCACTCTTTGTGGTCGATGGGGTACCGATGCCCGCCATTGAAGCCCTGAATCCGCAGCTGGCCAATTCGACTCGTGCAACTTCGGCCTTTTCGGCGATCAATCCAAATGATATTGAAGAAGTCACGGTGCTGAAAGGCGCCAATGCTGCAGCGATCTACGGTTCACAGGGGGTGAACGGAGTTATTTTGGTGACCACGAAAAAAGGAAAGTCGGGGCGAGGTCAGATTAGTTTTTCGAATAGTACCTTATTGGAATCCGTTGCTTGGCTTCCTAAATTTCAGGAAGAATTTGGGGCTGGTTTTAATGGTGTATTCCAGCCCTATGAAATTCGCTCCTGGGGACCAAAATATGATGGCAGCACAGTTCAGACCGGACCTGTGTTACCCGATGGAACCCAGTGGAATTTACCCTATGCTCCAGTGAAAAATCAAAAAGCGGATTTCTTTGATACGGGAATTACGCAACAGAATGGTCTTTCTTTTTCGGGTGGTGATCAAAAGTCTACCTTTTATATGTCGGCGCAACATGCTTTAACAAAAGGGATTGTACCTAAAGATAAAAGTAATAAAACAAGCCTGCGGTTTAACGGAAGCCGGAAGTTTGATCGTCTGGAAGCTGGATACAGTGTCGCTTATGTGCGGACGGCAGATAATACCACGACTTCCGAACCTTGGAACAATGTGCGAAGTCTACCCTTATACATTCCGATCACGGAATTGAAGGACTGGCAAAACGATCCGAAGGCAAGTCCGGATTATTTCTTTTCCAATAGCAGTATCAATCCATACTGGGGAATCGACAATCAGCGCCGTTACAATACGCAAAACAATCTAAATGGGAATGTCAACCTATCTTATGCCTTCAACGATTATCTGAAAGCGATTTATAGATTAGGGGCAACCAATGTGAACACGGCTTTGCGGACGGAGAATGCGCCGGTTACTTATAAATCGGTGTTCGGTGCAGATGGAAAGGCTTATGCCCGACCGGCCAATCAGGCGGGATCGGTGCTGGATCGGACGCTGTCAACATTACAGCTGAATAGCGATTTAATTTTACAGTATGACCGCAAATTTGGTCATTTTTCTACCCATGCTTTGGTGGGGCATAACTATCAGGACCAAACGTCCAATTCCGTTCAGGTCGGATCGAATGCAGTCTTGATACCAGGAACGTACAATCAGGATAACCGCACCGGGAATTTAACTGGTGGTACGTATAAAACACATGCACGCCGCTATTCGGTCTTCGGTGAGGTGACCTTGGGTTACAACAATTACCTGTTTGCGACATTTAATGGAAGAAATGAATCGGTTTCACTTTTAAGTCCTGACAACCGTACATTCTTTTATCCAGGGGGAAATGTATCCTTTATCTTTACGGATGCCATTGAGGCGCTCAAAGAGAACAAGATACTTTCCTATGGTAAAGTTTACGCCTCGGCGAGTAAAACGGCAAATGTGTCGGTGGCACCTTATCAACTACTCAACACCTATGTGGCGAGTGCCGGATTTCCCTACGGAAATCTCAGTGGATTTGAAATGAGCGGCACGAATGCAAATTATGATCTCAAGCCCGAGTTTGTCTACTCTTGGGAAGTCGGTACACAGTTACAATTTTTGAGGAATAGATTGCGACTTGAGGCAACTTATGCTTATGCAGATGCCCAGGATCAAGCGTTGGAAGTTAATACGTCCTATGTCACCGGATTTGGTCGTTCGATGATGAATGCGGCTCGCATGGAAAGTAAATCTTGGGAATTCAACCTCTCAGGTGATTTAGTCTCCAATAAAGACTGGACGGTGACGCTCGGCGCTAATTATACCCACAACGACAATCGAGCCATCGAATTGCCAGGCAATGGTTCATTGGAGCTCTTTAAAAATAATTATTTTGTTGTTGGTGAACGTTTTCCAACGTTCATGTTGTCTGATTATGCACGGGATCCTCAAGGCCACATTATTGTGGATCAGCAGGGTAATGTAAAACAGGCTGCACAGGATACCAAGGTGGGCACTTCGCAGCCGGTGCATATGTTTGGCGCCAACATGCTGGTGCGTTACAAACAATTTGAATTGAGCGCACAGGTCGATTCGAGATGGGGCAGCGTATTCCATACGGCGGCAGCAGAAAGTACGCTCAACAATGGTTTATTGCCACGGACAGCAGAAAATGACCGTCAACCTTTTATTATCCCTAACTCGGTGTTAGAAGTTAGCCCAGGTGTGTATGAAGAGAATACATCGGTATATAGTGCTGGAGACCAGGCTTGGTGGTTAGGGGCACAGCGTTCCTTTCTGGCACCGAATTCTTTCAATGCCAAATATGTTAAGCTCAGAGAGCTTTCCATTCGCTATACAATTCCTGGTCAAACCCTAAAAAGAATGGGTTTTATCAAGTCTGCTTCGGTGGCTTTGATTGGACGTAACTTGATCAATATTCGTGACAAATCGAATATTTTCGGTGAATCTGAATTCATTTACCTTTCCAATATTGGATTTAGTGGCTGGAGAACATTACCTGCCTCGCGGACTTATGGTCTTAATTTAAACCTGACATTTTAATCGACAATGAAAGTATTACCTGCTAAAATGAAAGCATTGCTGCTATTTCCGGTCCTTGGGCTCTGCTTGAGTTCTTGTGATATGGATATTAATATTAATCCCAATCGGCCAACAGAGTCGAGTCCCGAGTTTTTATTGCCGCCCGCTATTCTAAAACTTGCCGACTATGAAACTGTCACTTTGAATGAACTTGGTTCTTTCTTTGGGGGCTATTGGGGCAAAGCCAACGACGTCACTATCGGTGGCGGGGGTGCGACAAATTCGTATCTCGATATGATTATCAATTATAGTATCAATGATGAATTTGCCAACGGTATCTGGGAAAGTGCCTATACAAACCTTTATAATCTGAAGCTTATTGAAGAGCAGCAGCTTGCCGATAATCCGGCTTATGCGGGCTTAGCCAAGATTATGCGTGGATGGTATTTTTTACGTTTAGTGGATCATTACAATAATGTTCCATTCTATGACGCGTCCAATCCAGCCAAAAGTACTGCGGTCTACGACAAAGGTGAAGTTGTCTATAAAGAGGCTATCGAACTTATTACGGCTGGCGAACAGCTGTTGGCTACGGCCGCTGCAAAGGGCGGTAAGTTGCCCGGAACGGACGATATCCTCTTTAAAGGCGATCTAATCAAATGGCGGCAGCTGGGCAATACGGTCAAGTTGAGAGCTTTGATCCGGCAGAGTGAAGTGGCTTCGGGCGATTATATTCAGCAAGAAATACGTAAAATCGAAGCCGATGGACTGGGGTTTCTGACTTTGGACGCTTTGGTCAATCCAGGCTATACAACGAGTGCAGGACAGATGAATGGTTTTTGGTCCAACTTTTACCGGAGCACAAATGATAATGCAGTGGCGGCATATAATGGCTATAGACCTACAAAATTTCTTTTGGAAAAATATAAAGCTGTTAACGATCCGCGTCTGGGGGCGATCTATGTTGCTGTTGATGGTAATTACAATGGTGTTGTTTTGGGCGCTGGTAATGATCCGGCACAAAATTATGCGGTTACTTCTGCCTTTAAAGGACCGAAAGAAAATGCGGGTAGTCCTGGAGGCTTATTTAAGTCGGCGACACAATCGGCACTACTTTTTTCGGCCAGCGAAAGCTATTTTTTACAGGCGGAGGCAGCATTGCGTGGTTGGACAAATAGTGCGGGGACAGATGAATTGTATAAAAAAGCCATACAGGCTTCATTCAATTATATCGGCGTAGCAACTGCGGCACAGAATTCCTATTTGGCACAGGAGAAGGTGCAGCTTGCTACTGCTAGTGATAAGCTGACGCGAATCATCGAACAAAAGTGGCTTGCACTAAATGGTATCGATGGGGCCGAAGCTTGGAATGATTACCGTCGCTTGGGTATACCACAGGCTCCGGGTTCCTTATTGGTTGACCCCACTGGAGCGACCCACCCGATACGGTTGCGTTATCCGGCTTCCGAAGTAAACAATAATCGCGAACAGGTAAGTGCGCAGGGAAATATTATTGGGACGAGCAAGGATTTCAAAGTCTTTTGGCAAAAATAATTAGTTGTAGTAAATAGTTTTTAAGTAGATGAATGAATCCCCTGGGCTATTGGATGGTCCAGGGTGTTTCTGTTCTTTGGGATAGGCAAATAATCATGAAAAATATCTGGCGAAATATACACTTATACCTTAGTCTTGTGGCTGGGTTGATCTTCTTTTTGGAATGTTTAACGGGCTGCCTCTTAGTCTTTGAAGATGAAATAACTGAATTTGTCCATCATGACCGTTTTTATGTCGATCAGCCGCAGGCCGAACGACTGCCTTTAAATCGCCTTCTTCCGCTAATCGAACAGCAGTTGACCAACAGGGAGAAGATCGCCAATCTAACGGTCTTTGCCAATACCAATAAAACGATTGAAGTTAAACTGCAAAAGATTCAACAGGAAAAGGGGCACGTTTCCTCCAGGGAAACGCTTGCAGAAAATTCAATTACCCATAAAACAGGTGAAGCGAAGTTGCAAAAGGTTCAACAGGAGAAGGTTCAACAGCAGACGGGGTATACAGCGGGACAAGAAACCAGGGCACAAGAAATAGGAGGGAAAGCTAGCCACGGGGAAGAAGCACGAACCGAAAAATTAAAAGGCCCCCGTAGTCCCGGAGGCGATATTGTCTATGTTGATCCTTACACCGGTAAGCTCCAGGGACGTGTGGATCCGCAGGCAGGTAATTTCTTTAAAACGATGCTGAAGCTACATCAAACATTGCTGCTTGATACTGTCGGGAAGACCATTCTTGGTATTTCAACATTTATTGTTTTGGTTATCCTGCTCACCGGAATTGTGCTGTGGTGGCCCAAGAATGTCAATATCCTTAAAAATAGGTTGAAGGTAAAAACTTCGGGAAGTTGGAAGCGGATCAACCACGATTTGCACGTGGTATTGGGCTTCTACTGTTCGTTTTTTTTATTGGTTTTCCTTGTGACGAGCTTACCTTGGTCGTTTAAATGGGCCAATGAGGCACTTTACAGCATGACGGGATCCAAACCGCCGGTGAGAGCGCGTGTACAGCTCGCCACGTCGGACGGAAAGGTCAGCCTGAATGCTGAAGAAATTCTGCTGCTGGCACAAAGTGAACTACCGGACGCACCGTATTGGCGCCTGACACTTCCCGACGCAAAACGCAGTGATCCCGTGCAAGTGACGTCTCCAAATACCCAGGTTTTGCATCGGAATGGTTTTGACCAGATCGCCATTGATCCCTATTTGGGAAAAATAGTAAAGATTGACCGACATGAGTTATCACCTGGAGGTTGGCAATTACGGCGTTATATGAAGCCTGTTCATACCGGGGCTATTGGTGGTCTACCGACAAAAATACTGGCTTTTGTGGTATGCCTAATCTCCGCTTCTTTTCCAGTGACTGGCTTTGTTTTGTGGATGAATCGGATGAGAAAAGGGAAGAAGAAGAAAAAAATGAATAAATTAGCAGTTATTGCTTAATGCAACAATTTTAGATATGGTAAAATGTTTGGTGGTCGACGACGAACCACATGCCCACCTGGTATTACAGAATTTCATCAAGCGTACAGCAGGATTTGAAATTCAGGACCATGCGTACCATGTGCTTGAAGCGCGGGAGCTACTGGCAAAAAGAGAATTTGATCTTGTTTTTCTAGATATCAATATGCCCGATTTTTCGGGCTTTGATCTGGTCGTATCTAATGAATATCATCTACCGACGATCCTGACAACCGCACATCGTGAGCATGCTCTAGATGCTTTTGACCATGGTATATTGGATTACTTGTTGAAACCTTTTTCTTTTGAGCGATTTAATCAAGCCTTGGGGCGATACAGGCTGGACGCTCCCAAGGAAGAGGCTAACATTCCAAAAACGATCACTATGAAAGTAGATGGCGAGTTACGCTCATTTGCTGTAGAAGAAATTGTCTATTTTCAAAGCTGGGGCAATTATGTCAAACTGTTTACTTTAGATGACAGTTTTATTTGCAGTTCTACAACCCGGGAGGTGGAGCTGAACCTACCGCGTGATATTTTTGTCCGTATTCACAAGTCTTATGTAGTCAATGTCAAATATATCGCTAATTTTGACATCGATTATGTGACTTTATCCAACCAGATATACCTGCCTGTAGGTATTACTTACCGTAAGCTGCTGTCGGGAATCGTATAATAGTATTGACATGAAGATCGGTAAATTAATTATTCAGTACGCCTGGCTAAGGGAATGTTTGTTGTTTTTGTTTCTGGTGCTGGTTACTTTTCTAAATGAGCGCGAAGATTTTTACAGTGATCATGGTTGGGTAGATGGCGTATTTATCTTTGTACTCCTGTATCTGCACGTTCAATTACATCGGTTTTCTATTCTCCCACTGTTGGATCGTGGAAAGTATTTTTTCTACGTTATGGCATCTGCACTCCTTGTCCTGTTGTTTTCGGCATTTGCACTCACCTGCGATTTTTATTTTACAAATGTGGGTTGGTATGATGAGATTGCATCGGGGAGTATTGGCTATTTGGTGCGCTTTTATCTTTTTTCTTTTTCGGTCACGATACCGCTGTTGGTTGCAATACATAGTGTATTTAAGCAATTTGAACAACAGATTAAAAGGGAGCGCGATAAAGCTTTGCTGCGTGAAATGGAATTAAATCTATTAAAGGGACAAACCAATCCACATTTTCTTTTTAATGCATTGAATGGATTATATGGTTTGAGCCTGGAAAAGCCCGACGTACTGCCCGATAAGATTCTTCAGCTTGCAGAAATCATGCGCTATCACGTGCAATGGGGCAATGTACAGTGGATTGGCTTAAAACAGGAAATTACTTATCTTAGTCAGTATATCGATTTTGAGTCGGAAAGACGGGGGGCTTATGTGGAAGTTGATTATCACTTTGCGGTGGAACCCAATTTTCTGAATATGGAGATTGCACCCATGCTGCTTATTTTCTTTGTGGAAAATGCATTTAAGCATGTGCGGCGTGTTGAATCGGCATGTTTTGTCCGCATTGAGATGCGCTCAGATCGGGAAACGTTATTGTTTGAAGTCGAAAATACGTACGATCCTAAACAGACCAACCCTTATTCGTTACAGACGGGTATAGATAATGTTGAACGTAGACTTGCTATTTTATATCGTGACAAGTATACTCTTGACATGCAGTCGGATAATAGTTTGTTTAAAATAGCGCTCCGTATCCGAAGTTAATGGAAAGTGGAATGCTTGTGCAAAAATTACTTTTATTGGAAATAATATGTTTGTTAGGATGAAATTATATGGTTATTTATTGGGGCTGTGCACGGTGTTATTGCTGTCCTTTAACACGCTGCAAAATCCTATCCATAAGAAATGGAAGCTTGTTGCCGAGAAAAGATCCTATTTGAATTTTGATTATACAAGGCATGAAGGTTCTAGGGATAGACTTGATTCCATTCAAAATGAAACAGTGCAATTCTTGCCAGATGGAACATTTAAATCGGGCGATGGCAATGGTCATTATACGTTCACGAAAGATTCGATAAAGTTGCGTCTTAATGGAAAAGAAAGGGGCTTTAAATATATTTTGAGTCAATCAAAACTAATTATGGAAAGTGATGTCAGGGAAAGCCGCTTTATTGTGCGGTCTCGACTTTATTTGGAATGATGCAAAAAACTGTAATTTTACCTTTGATTAAGTTTATAGCCATTCTGAAACCTTCATCATTCAATACTTGATCTAGATACATTTAGTTTTTTTGTTTATACTAAAATTGACATCCGTCATGGTATATTTCTGCACATTAATTGTTGTTTTATGTATCATGTTTGATGCTTTTTGATTGCAAATTTCGGTATCATATTAGGATAACTATTTGAAAAAGTATAAATAGTAACAAATAAAGTCTACTAATATTGTAGATTTTATTTTATGTTTACTATATTTGTTTTATCAACCTAGGAGATAAGCTTACCTTTCTGACAAGCCATATCTTCCGCACGTAATGATTACAATGTTTAACTTAATTCATTATTTATGAACTGCAAATTTTATCTTAACCCTTCCCAATCGAGCGCAAGTCTGCGCAACTGTAAATCCTTTTGTTCTGATTTCAATAGGCGAATGTGTAGCTAAGTCTAGTGGAAAGGATCTCTTTCCATAAAAGCTGCTTTTATGACAAGTAATCAATTGGCGTTGGCACTTGTAAATATTCACTGTTAAAATTTTACCTATGAAAAATAGCGTATGGAAGTACGCCGTGACGATTTTTTTGTCACATGGTTTGCTATTGCCTGCATTTTCGCAGCAATCTGAGCCACTTATTAACGCAACTTTAAAAGGTGTTGTATTGGATTCGATTACCAATCGACCTATTGAAGGCGTTACCATAAAGCTCGAAGGTGTTACCCATCAAGTAAAGACCGATGCGTCGGGAAGATTTCAGTTTGTCACGGGGCAACGACTTCCGTTGACATTCTCAACTTCATTTTTGGGATACAAAGGTCGAAAGATAACCGCACGGGAGGCGCAGATTCAGATCTTGCTTCAACCCAGTGTTTCTGATCTGGATGAAGTGGTCGTCGTAGGCTACGGTGTACAAAAGCGAAGAAATCTAACGGGAGCAGTTGCCAAGATTGACGCTGCCGAAGTCAACAAAATTCCGGTAGCAAGTTTTGATGCCCAGTTGCAGGGCAAGCTTTCCGGTGTGCAGGTTTCTACCAACTCGGGTGTCCCCGGAGAAAGTATCTTTCTGCGGGTTCGCGGAACGACATCCATCAACTCCAGTAGCGATCCCCTGTATATTATTGATGGCGTATTCTTAAATAATACTTCCCTCCAAAATATCGGGCTTGGTGGACGGACCAGTTCACCGCTTACGGATATCAACCCAGCAGATATCGAATCAATTGAAGTGCTGAAGGATGCTTCGGCAACCGCGATCTATGGTTCCCGTGGTGCCAATGGTGTGATCATCATTACCACAAAAAAGGGAAGTTACGGTAGCCGTACCAAAATTGACCTCAACCTGCAGGGGGGCTGGGCCGAAGCCAATAAATCCTTGTTGCCAAAATTGGCTACAGGTCCCGAAACGGCAACCCTCGCCAACGAGTGGTGGATAAACTCTGGATTGGACAATCCGGCATTGAAACAGACTTTCGCCAACAGGCCTTATCGGCCAGTTTCGGAAGGTGGGAAAGGAAATCCCGAAGATCAGCCTACCTATGATCGCCTTGGTTTCCTGTTGCGTCATGGGAAGCTGCAGGATTATAATATCGGTATACAGGGGGGCGGCGACAAATCGAGATTTTATATCGGCGCAGGCTACACAGGACAGGAAGCTTTTATAAAGGTCATTGATTTCTCGCGTACCAATCTCAAATTTAATTTCGACCATCAGATCAGTAGCCGTGTCAAAATCGGCCTGACAAATAATTTTTCCAGAACCTACCGCAATCAGGCACGTACAGGTGATGGCCCTCAGGTAAGTCTTTTCAATTCGGCCGTTTCTTCGGCAACGAATGTCCCGATATTCAATACCGATGGATCAATCAATGGTACCGATAATACCTATACACTGGTAGACAACTACGACGTCAATACTACAAGTTTGCGTTATGTAGGAAGTGCTTTTGCGGAAATTGATCTTGTGAAGGGACTGAAATTCAAATCCAGTTTTAGTGCCGACTATAACTTATATGATGAATCACAATACTGGAACAGTAAAACCAGTATCGGTATCGCGAATAACAATCAGGCGACCTCGGGAATATCGAGAAATGCTACCTGGATAAACGAACAAACCCTGACGTACCAAAATACCTTCGGCAAGCATAGTCTGAATGCTATTTTGGGAAATACCTTGCAGAGCAACGTGCTTGATTACAAATACCTGGAGGGGAATGGTTTTGCCAATGATTCCTTTAAACAGATCTCATCGGCAGCCAATATCATTGCATCCGACAATTGGACTAAATATACGATTGCTTCCTTTTTTGGAAGAGTAGGCTATAGCTATGCAGACCGTTATTTTGCGGAGGCAACCCTGCGGGCAGATGGCTCGTCCAAGTTCGGCGCCAACAACCGATGGGGCTATTTCCCGGCTTTTTCAGCAGGCTGGCGGATTAGCCAAGAAGCCTTTCTGGCCGATCAAACCTGGTTAAATGATCTGAAAATTAGGGCTTCCTATGGATTGACGGGCAATCAGGCTGGAATCAGCAATTTCGCCGCCAGAGGTCTTTGGTCGGGCAATGAAAAATATGCCGACAGCTATGGCAAGGTGTTGCCAAGTACAGGCCCTTTCCAGTTGGGGAACGAAAATCTGCGCTGGGAGAAAACAGCGCAGGCAGATCTTGGGCTGGATGTGGCGCTATTCAAAAACCGCCTGTCCATTACCGTAGATCTTTATCATAAATATACCTCCGATCTACTCCTCGAACGACCTATTGTCGGCAGTTCAGGTTTTTCAAAATACTGGGCCAATGTGGGCGAGATCAGTAATAAAGGCTATGAAGTATTGATCAACTCACTCAACGTGAAAACAAAAGACTTTGCCTGGAATACAAGCTTCAACATTTCGGGAAATACGAATAAAATTGAAAAACTGCCCACGCAGATTACCCAGTATACCCGCGATTGGGTTATCCTGAAAGAAGGTTATTCGCTCAATTCATTCTGGCTTTATGAACAACTTTCTGTCGATCCGCAGACTGGAAAAGCCGTGTTTGACGGACAGCTGAGCGATGGTTCTTTGCCTACTTCGGCACGTAAAGTTTTTCGGAATGCTTATCCCAAGTTTTATGGAGGTATAGGCAATACCTTTACCTATAAAAACTTTGATCTGGGTGTAGACTTTAGTTTCCAATATGGCAACTATGCCGTTAATCTCAATCGCTACTTTCGGGAGCGTAACCCGAGCAGCGGTGGCGTATTTCAAAATGTGCTAAACAGATGGCAACAGCCCGGTGATATTACCGATGTGCCTCGACTGACATCCGAAGGACTCAACTATACCATCGATGCCAATAGCCGCTATCTGGAGGATGCTTCGTTTTTAAAGCTCAGACAGCTGTCTTTTGGTTATAAATTGCCGAAAGACCTGGTCGAGCGGGTAAAATTGACTGCTGCACGTATCTATTTTGTAGGGTCTAATCTCTTTGTGTGGAGCAAATACACCGGTGATCCTGAATCGAATGTGACCAGCAACCCCAATGCACAGGGGATAGGATCCTTCGGAACGCCGCCACAGCCCCGTACGTTTCAGCTTGGGCTCAATGTCACCCTATAAACGTTAATCTTAATCCGTAAAAGCTCATGAAAAAAATTATATATTTCCTTTTTCCGCTTCTTGTCTTTCAGTTAAGTAGCTGCAGCTCGTTTTTGGAGGTCGAGCCCAAGAATTCAGTGTCTGATGAAGTAACCATCGTTGACGGGAGTTCTGCCGCAACAGCCGTGCGGGGTATTTACTCGGCACTTCGGTCCAACGATTACTATGGCTATAGCTTTCAGCTGCTTGGATTCTTTTCGGCAGACAACATCGTCTATCGCGGTAGCCAAACTGTCCATCAGACCTTGACCAATCATACCGTAAAATCTGACCTCGCTGTACTGGCTACGGCATGGAACCAGATTTATGCCACTATCAACCGGACCAACCATGTGATCACCAAAGTACCTAACCTGGCGCTGACGACCACTTTTACTGAGGCCTATCGAAACCAGCTTGTTGGGGAGGCCTATTTCGTGCGTGCACTGGCCTATTTTGATCTGGCTAGAACCTGGGGTGGTGTACAGATTGTGTTGCAGCCAACGACTTCGGCGAGCAGTCTGCCCCAGGTCCAAAGGAGCTCGCGGACTGATACCTATGCACAGGTATTGCAGGATCTACAAAAGGCCGAACAGCTGCTTCCCAATGAAACCAATCGTATCCGTGCGACCAAGAAGACTGCACGAGCGCTGTTGGCAAGATTCTACCTGTATCAGAAAAACTGGTCTGAAGCCATAAAATATGCCTCGTATATTATTGATGATAATACCAATTATAGTTTGGTGAGCCCATATCGCTCGTTTTATGCCAACAATACCTCCAATACCAAAGAATCGGTCTTCGAACTGGTCTATGATATCAATAATACCAGTGGTCAAGCCAGTCAATGGTTGTCGGGCAATAATGGGGGGACTGCCTGGATCAGACCTTCTCAGGCCATCTACGACCTGCTGGTGGATCCAGCTGTTGGTGGGGATCGGACGGCATTGGTATCCAAGACCTCTTCATCCACAGATCCGAATATCCTGATCGGCAATCTGTATTATCGAACAGACCGTACGGATCCCGTCTTTTTGATCCGTACGGCCGAACTTTACCTCATCCGCGCCGAAGCATTAGCGCAACGGAATGGCTCGGGCGATCTGACAGCTGCTTTGGCCGACTTAAATGCCATACGCTCACGCGCCAACATCAAACCCTTGCAAGGTCTCGGAGCGGCAGCGCTCCTGCAGGCCGTGGAAGATGAAAATCGCGTTGAATTTGCCCTGGAAAACCATCGCTGGTATGATCTGCTGCGGACAGGACGCGCGCAACAGGTACTCAATATTTCTTCCGTGAATAGACTACTGCTGCCGATACCGTACGCTCAGGTTTCGATAGACCCTAATCTACAGCAAAATCCAGGTTTGGATTGATCGGATGACTCACCTGTTTTTTTCCATTAAATCGTATTGAAATGACAACATTTGCAGACTCTCATTTTTTTAAGCGCTATCGCTCAGCTATTTTATACATCGGCCTGATTTTCTTTTTGATACTCAGCATCCCGTATGATCCCAATCTTTTTACGGGGAGTTCATTTGAAGATTTGTTTTCCTTGGAGAACTGGTTCGGATTGGCGACTTACCGCACTTCTTTTATCGCCGAAAGCCCTTTCGTCGGTAGCGATGTGCGCGGATACTATAACTGGGCAATTGCCCTGGCACTCTCGCTATTGCTGTTTTGGGCCTTTGGCCGTAAAATCAGGCAGACTTTTCAGGCCGATGACGATCGTGTATTTTACTGGCTCCGCGTGCTGTTGCGTTATCGTTTAGCATTGGCCATTACTTTTATAGGTCTTGTCAAAATCATCCCTATACAACTTCCCGAGCCGACTATTAGCGAGCTGCATACCGAATACGGTGATTTCCTGCTCTGGAAGCTCTATTACCTGACCAACGGCATTGCAACCGCGGGATATTTACCGGTAATTGGTGCGCTAGAGATTGTGGGTGGACTCTTTTTACTGAACCGCCGTACAGCAATCATCGGTTCAGGATTACTTATCGCCGTATTGCTCAATGTCGTGATCGTTAATTATGTATACGAGATCGGTGAACAGGTCTATAGTTCGTTTTTACTATTGCTTGCGGTCGTTATCTTCTCGTACGACTGGCCCCGTTTTTATCAGCTTTTGATCAAAAAGGCAGCAACTATTCCCGATGGGTTTTGGCCTGTCTATGGCCGCAGCGTTGCGGGGATTCGCCCTTATCTGCAGGCCTTGTTCCTGCTGCTAATCGCTGTATTTAGCGTGCAGGCTTACCTGAGCTGGAAGAATTCCGATTACCCATTCCCCGATGAAAAGGGATTGGAAGGAGCAGCAGGTGTATACAATGTAAAAGACTTCGTCTGGAAAGGCGATACTATTCCGTATTCGTTGAGCGATACATTGCGATGGAAAGATGTGGTTTTTGAAAAATGGAATACGCTCAGTATTCGTGGAAACCGTTCTGTAAAGGTCGATAGCCTCAAACCGCGTATCGCCTTCAATCGCGAGCGTAACTACGAATACCTGGGCAATGGTGGGCGTGAATTCTTTGGCTATACGAGCAAGAAGGGAACTGATAAGCGCACAACCACGATCAAACTTACCGGAAAAGTGAGTAAAGGCCACACGTTTGCCTTTATTGTCGAAAGACCCGACAAACGGACAATTTTACTTGATGGAGTCAACCAGTTGGGCGACTCATTGCATATACGGCTGGAGAAAGTGAACAAGAAGTATCTGTTGCAGGAAGGCCGCAGAAAACCGATCCGTATTTATTAACGATTCAAATTTAGACTAAGTTTATGGCAACGATTCAATATTTGGAAAGCATTCCAACCAGCCAGCAGGAGCAGGGCTGGAAGTACTGGGAGAAAGTAGGATTTAGATTTACGTTTATTTTCTTTATCCTGATGGTGGTACCCCTGGATTGGGAATGGTACGAAAAAGTTTTTAAACCCGAATCATTATATGATTGGATGGCAACGATCGCCGGTGGGTCGCGTACAGGTTGGATAGAAATAGACAGCGAAAGTGGCAAATGGGGTTTCGCATCGTATACGTCCTGGTGGCTCAATGGCCTGATAGCGGTGCTGGGTGCTTCCATCTGGACGATATTGGCCCGAAATAGTAAGGTGCAGCGCTATGATGCGCTGTACTATTGGTTGCGGGTATTGGTACGCTACCGCATTGCACTGGGGCTGATCGCTTTCGGATTTATCAAGTTCTTTCCCATGCAGATGCCATTTCCATCACTTGCCAATCTGAATACCGATATCGGTGAATATGCCCCCTTTAAGTTGTATTGGCAAATCGTTGGTGTATCCTATAAATATGAGATCTTTTTAGGCTTTTTGGAGATAGCGGCGGGAAGCCTGCTCTTCTTTCGGCCCACGGTCGTCATAGGAGCCATTATTAATGCTGGAGTCCTCTTTAACATTGCCCATGCCAATATTGCCTACGATGGCGCAGTTCATGTATACAGTTCATATTTTGTATTGCTTTCCCTTTTTCTATTGCTGCAGTATCTGCCTGCGATCTGGAAGCTTTTTATTCTGCGCGAACCAGTAAGCACCTATTACTATGTGCCAAAGTTTGTCAGGAAGTGGAATAAGCCATTTTATTTTGGCCTAAAGGCGACCATTGTGGTCCTGTTTATTTTCGTTTACGGCTTTTATCGCTATGAGCGATTCTATGATGAAGGGCGTCTAAAGGAGCCTGTGCTTCCTGGACTGGCAAAAGCTGCAGGACATTATGAGGTTTCGAGTTTTCTGCTGAATGGAAAGTCTCAGGCTTATTCACCTGCCGATTCAGTACGTTGGCATGAGGCCTTTTTCGAACGATACTCAACCTTGGTCTACAAGGTCAATAAAGCCAATTCGATTGATCTTGGTAATGGTACCCCGGCTTTAAATGATGTGCTCAAAACTTACGAGTTTACAGGTAGAGCCGGAGGGAAGAACTACCTCTATTATGAAATAGACTCGACAGAACACGCACTTTATCTGATCGATAAAAATCAGAAATTCAGTAAGGAACAACGTAAAAAACTAGATGAAAAACTAGATGTGGGACTGAAAGCCTTGTATGGAAAAGCGCAGGGCGATAGTCTACATGTTCTCAAATGGGCTTACGAACGACCAACAGCCGAACAGATCAAACTCAAGGGGCTGGATGCCAGTGGTAATAACCTCGAAATTACCCTCAATCGCGTCAAAGAATCCTATCTCACCGGTAAAGAATGGTATATGAAAAATACACTATTTACCTACTAATTGTCTAAAAAAAAAGAATGTTATGAATAGAAGATCATTTATCCACCGTTCAGCTGTCCTTTTTACCCTTGCTTCGGCAGGTCAGGGGGTATCCTGTTTTGGAAATACCAATAATTTAGCGAATGGCTACAGCATCAGGCAGTTCGAAGATGAAGGCCTGGCACAGTTTTCCTATGCGATTTTGGCCGACAAGAAAATTGTGCTTGTGGACCCTGCCCGTGATCCAAGGCCCTATTACGCTTATGCAAAGGAACAGCAAGCGAAAATTATCGCGGTCGTGGAAACACATCCGCATGCTGATTTTGTGAGTTCCCATCTGGAGATTCATCAGGATCTGAAAGTTCCAGTTTATGTCAGCAAGCTTGTCTGTGCGACCTATCCCCACCATACTTTTGACGATGGTGATACCTTAAAGATTTCAGACCAAATCGTGTTGCATGCCATCAATACAGCCGGACATTCACCAGATAGCATATCTATTTTGCTAAAAGAAAATGGTCGCGATGTGGCGATCTTTTCGGGGGATGCGGTATTGATTGGTGGAGTTGGAAGACCTGATCTGCGCGAGTACTCAGGAGAACAGGCTACGCAGCGCGAAAAACTGGCGCGGCAGCTCTACCACACCGTCCATGATATCTATGCAACGTTAGGCGATCAGGTGCTTTTGTATCCAGCTCATGGCGCTGGATCACTCTGCGGAAATGCAATAAAAGGTGCTAAGCAAAGTACCATTGGCGCTGAAAGAACCCATAATTTGGCCTTTCAGCAAAAATCGGAAGAAGCGTTTGTCCAACAGATTCTGGCAGACCGTCCGCCTGTACCGATTTACTTCCCTTATAATGTAGAATTGAATCGTCGGGGAGCAAAGCCATTATTGGCTTCGTTGTCGGGTATTTCAGTGGTTTCGGCAGCAGTGGTGCCCCATGCATTGAGCACTGTCCTCGATACCCGCCCCGCTTCAGAATTTAAGGCGTCACATTTTCCGGAGGCCATTAATATTCCCGAACGTAGCAAGTCAGAATCTTGGGTAGGGACTTTTATTGAACCGAAAGACGGCTTTTATCTTGTTGTCGATACGAAAGAACAAGGTCAGGTGCAGCTCGAAAAGCTGGCCAAAATTGGCTATGAGCAGTTTGTTAAAGGTATTGTGTTGTATGGGGATTTCGCGGGGCAACCTTCGACCGCTTTTGATCAGAGCGCTTTTAACAGGGCACAAGATCAATATTTTATAGTGGATGTACGTACGGCCGAGGAAGCTAAGACTGGACCAGTATTCAAAGGGGCACATAACATTCCGCTGGCCGAATTGAAGGCACATATTGCCGAGCTACCCGTGGATAAACCTATCGTGGTGCATTGCGCTTCGGGTTATCGCTCGGCCATTGCAAGCAGCCTCATCAATGAATGGGTGCCAAAAGCGCAGGTCTGGGATATCGGTGAACATATTAAAAGCTATAAGCAATCGGTGAATTAACGAGAGGAATTACACTTAAATGCATACATGATATGAAAGATTTAAAATTATTGGCTAGCATGTTATTAGCAGTGGTGGTGTTGCTCAATGTGACCAACTGCCAATCCAGGCAGGATACGAAGGAAGCTGTAAAAAATAGTCAGGTTTCGTTTAAAAAGCAAGAAGGAGTTCGCTTTAAGCAGGAACTTGAAAGCTTGAATAAAACGAACAAAGTGCCTGTACAAATTCCAGACAATCCACGGATCGTCTATGCAACCGAACAGGATGTGTTGGAGCTGGAAAATGGTATTGTCCTTTTTGGATGGCCCAGCTGTCCATGGTTTCGGAATGCCATAACGCCGCTGCTGGAATTTGCCCAGGAGGAAAAGGCGGCTATTTATTACCTCAATATTCACGATATCCGGGATCTTAAGGAGAAAGATAAGGACGGTAAAGTGATCACGACCAAGGCCGGGAGCCGGGGGTATGAAGCTATATTGGCCAAATTTCACGATGTCCTAAATCCTTATACAGCTGTGGGGATTGATTCCATTAAACGGATTTCTTCGCCGACGGTATTATTTATTGAAAAAGGTAAAGGCGTGCATAAGGTTGTTTCTACGGTCGTTTCACAGACCGATCCGAAAATCAAGCTTGATAGTACACAGCGAAAGGAGCTAAAACAACGGTATCGCGCATATTTTTTGGATGAACATATTATATAAATGATATTTCTTATAAAGTTGTTTGATAGGATTGTATATAAGTTCTAAAGATGGGTGCGGCCCGGAAAATAAATACTTTCAATGCAGGTAAAAATTTGTATCCAAGGGCATAAGTTATAGTAAGGGAATCAGTAGCTGAAAAAGCCATAAGGATACATGGTGTCAACATTATCGTAAATTAAATGGATAACATATGAAAAAAATAATCAATCTTGGACTTTTAGCATTTGTTTTAACGACATTTACAGTTTCCTGCGGATCTGCAGGTAAGAAAAAGGATACTAGCAAATCGTTATCCGATTCTACTTCGTCGAAGCGTTCAAAAAAGGAACAACCCAATACAGGCTGCGATTAGAAGTGATTAAAAACTAGCTTATGCGAAAATTTGATGCAATTATTATCGGTTCGGGACCAAATGGACTGGCGGCAGCTATTACCTTTCAGCAGCAGGGGTTGAGCACGTTGCTGATTGAAGGTGCCGATACAATCGGTGGGGGAATGCGAACCAAGGAACTTACGATTCCGGGTTTCAAACATGATGTCTGTTCGGCAATTCATCCCATGGCTATGGCATCGCCATTTTTCAGGAGTTTGCCTTTGGAAGCATTTGGGCTATCTTTTGTTAAGCCTGAGTATGCGGCGGCACATCCATTGGACGAAGGGGAAACGGGAATTCTTTACCATAGTCTTGCCGAAACGGTAAAGGGTTTGGGGACGGATGGTGAAAGATATCGTAAGCTGGTTGAAAAGGTCGTGACAGATTGGGAGGGCCTTGCGGCCGATATTATGGGACCATTATCCTTTCCGAAGCATCCTGTGTCTTTAGCCTCATTTGGGCTGGATGCGCTTCAGCCGGCAAGCTGGACAGCAAAGCGCTTTACTTCCGTGCAAGCACAGGCTTTATGGGCAGGGATGGCGGCTCATGGAATTCAGCCCCTAGACAACTGGACAACTTCTGCAATTGCCATTGTGCTTGCGGCAGTAGGCAACAAATATGGCTGGCAGATACCGATTGGCGGCTCACAATCCATTGCCAATGCGCTGTTAGGCTATTATCAATCGTTGGGCGGGGAGATCCAAACGGGCTTTTGGGTAGAGGATGTTCGCGATCTACCATCCCATAAAGTTCTACTCTGTGATATCACACCCCGGCAGTTGCTGCAACTCAAAGGTATAAATCTTGCTAGCGGTTACCGCAGGCGCCTCGAAGGCTTTAGGCAGGGAATGGGGGTATTTAAAGTCGATTGGGCATTATCTGAAAAGACGCCTTTTAAAGAGCTACGCTGTCAGCGGGCGGCTACGGTGCATTTGGGAAATACCTATGCCGAAATTGCTGAAAGCGAGCAGCGGAGCCACCTTGGCAAGCAAGTGGATAAGCCTTTTGTGCTGTTTGCGCAACAGAGTGCGTTTGATTCCAGTCGTGCTCCCGAAGGCAAGCATACGGGATGGGCGTACTGCCATGTTCCTAATGGGAGTAGGGTCGATTATACCGAAGCGATCGAAAATCAGATTGAGCGCTTTGCGCCGGGTTTTAAAGAAACCATTCTGGCCAAGCATACCTTTTCTCCTATGGAGCTCGAAGAGTATAATCCCAATTACATCGGTGGTGATATCAATGGCGGTATTATGGATATTTCGCAGCTGTACAGTAGGCCCATTTTGGCCCTAAATCCGTACCGAACCTCGGTCGACACGATTTATCTCTGTTCATCATCGACGCCTCCGGGTGGTGGTGTACATGGCATGTGTGGTTATCATGCTGCGCGGACAGCGCTCAAGGAACACTTCGGTTTGCTGTTGTAAACCACGCCGAATAAGCATTTCCTTATCCGCCTCTATTTGTGGCCCCTGTGGCTACAGGCTGGAAGGGAATACCTACTTGGATTTTAGGACAAAGGACAGTCTGTTATTCTAGGGAGCTACAAATTCTGCTGAATTGCAAGCTGTACTTGCTCAGTTGCCGCGGAATAAGTGATTTTAGCCGTTTTTTATTTTTCTGCAGTATAAACTCTTTAGAAAAAATAAGCTAATGGGTGTGGTTTTTTAATTTCGGCAGTATTTTTGCTATGTAGGGCTACGAAAACTCCCCAAATAATATGTTGCATCAGGCCAAGATCATTTCTTGGCCTTTTGTATTTACTCTTCTCCATAATAAGCAAACAATATCTCAAGTCAATACTTATGATGGCAATATGGGTTTTAATGTTGCTTTTTCTATCGCTAAATACTAAATAAGAAGAAATAAAGCGGTGCGTACGGCAAGTATAAACTTAGGAAAGACACTTTGGCCGGGGTAAGCTGGGCTCCTGAGGCAATACAATGCCTACCAAGCGATGATGCCGAAAAAGGAAACTTTAACACAGAGCAGGTAAAAGTTCATCTTGCCATCGCAGGGCGAACTACAGATGGATGGTATCCGATGGGTAAAGTTGATGTGTTATAAAGAGTATAATGTGTAACTATATGTTTATGTTAACTTTGTTAAACATCTTATCTGTATAGTTTTATGTTTTATAATTATTGGGTATTGTGCCAGTTTGTCAGCCGTATAAGTAGGTACTCAATAGGCTTTACAAGAGTATTGTAATTCCAGAAAATAGCGTTTGTAAATAGGGGTTATTTTACACTTTTCTATAGGAGAATGCGGTCACTTTGTGCATTATCTTGACGAATGGGATAAAGGGCCGGCCCACTTCGTTGTTTTTGTGTGCTGAATGCCTCAATTTAGCTTTTGTGAGGATGAATTAGAATCTGGTTTTGCCGTTGAAAGGTTGATGGTGCGCTGTTATTTTATAGGGATGTCGGACTGGCTCCATTCGGAAAATCATGAGCCGTACAGCAAATTAATTGGAATTGTTTTGTTTTTTATAAATACGCTAATTATTTATATACAGTGTTTTGTGTGTTTTATATCAATTAAAAGTATAGCTATTATTTTGCCTTATAAAGGCCGCTTTGGTTTCTTTGAAAAGTCGATGTGTGGGATGGAAGGATGAAATGATTGTGGAAAAAAATCCATAAATTAGGGGAACTAAACAAGCTGTTTTATGAATGTAAAATCTATTCTAAAAGCTTTCTTATTATTTGCGCTTTGCCTGATCCATGTAATCGGTCATACGCAAGAAAGCAACAACAATAAGAAATTGTGGGCAAAATCAATTTTGAATCAAAAGGCGCCAAAACTTGAGGTCGAGCAGTGGCTTACAGATGCGCCTGATACAAAGGGTAAGTTTATCCTTATTGATTTTTGGGCTACTTGGTGTGGCCCCTGCCGGAAAGTAATTCCTGAACTCAATGAATGGCATAAGAAGTATGGTGATAAACTTGTGATCATTGGCCTTTCGGATGAAAAAGCAGAGGTCATTAAAAAGGCGAAGGAGATTAAAATAGATTATTTCTCAGCGATCGATACGAAAGCGAAGTTGAAGAAACAGCTCGAAGTACAGGGAATCCCACACTGTATTTTAGTAGATCCGGATGGCATTGTACGCTGGGAGGGTTTTCCTACGTTAGAGGGGCATGAGCTCACCGATGATGTTGTTGCTGATATCATCAGAAAGTATTCCAGGAAGCGTGGGAGATTCAAAGATAGCAGTCCATATTTTCTGCGACAGGAAGAAGTGATGTTGGCTGGATTGTAAAAAGTCTTCCATATGCTAGACCGATCAATCGTCCGATTTTTTGCCGTACTTGGGTAAGGAATAGATAAAAAAAAGTGTAACGGTTGCCCGTTACACTTCGCAAGAAGATAAATAAATTATCTTCTTGTGTGTTTACTTAATTATGCGATACGTACGTTAACTGCATTAACGCCTTTTTTACCGTTTTCTACATCAAATGTTACACTGTCATTTTCGCGTACTTCGTTGATTAAACCAGATACGTGTACGAAAATGTCGTCTCCACCACCAGCAGGCGTGATAAAACCAAAACCTTTTGTTTGGTTGAAGAATTTAATAGTTCCTTCTTGCATTGTTTTATAAATTATATTAAAGTAATCTGTACTGCACTATTGTGATAAATGAATATGAACAATAGTTAATCGATTTTTTGCAAGAAATAGGATCTGATTTTAATGATCTTGGATTGACTCAAGTCCAAAAAGGTCTTTACCTCCGTTTTGCTAACAAAAAAGCTTCTGAAAATGCGAAAACTGAGTGGTAAGTATAACTTGACGATTTCAGATAAGCAAAGGCGGAGCCGATTATAAAACAAATTTAAGTATAAAATATTGATATATACAGTGTTTTGTTATTTTTTATGAAATAAATCCTATGCATGCTCTGTGTTAGCATAATAGCTACACGATGTAGTCGCAAAATTACATTAAACCCGATAAGTAAAAGCATTGATATTCATACCTGCGCCAACAGACGCAAATAGGATGATATCGCCTTCTTGCAGGGATTGATTGTCTAACTGACCACGGGCAATGAGATCATAGAGCGTAGGAATGGTTGCCACACTGCTATTTCCTAATGTATGGATGGTCATTGGCATAATATCAGGCGGGGGTACTGTATCGTATAGTGCATAGAATCTCATCAGAATGGCTTCGTCCATCTTCTCGTTGGCCTGGTGGATCAGTATTTTTTTGATTGCCGTGATATCGATATCCGCTTTTTGGAGGCAAGCCTGCATGGCTAAAGGAACTTTACTGAGTGCAAACTCATAGATTTTACGTCCTTTCATTTTAATATACCGTATATCGGGGTTCTGCTCTTGTTGATAAGAGCTCCCGAAATTGAGAAAGTTCACTTCCTCAAGCGCATAAGTTGCACTTTCATGTGATAGGAGCCCTTGGTCTGTCGTAGTGGCTTCGATGATTACAGCGCCAGCGCCATCTGCATAGATCATCGAATCTCTGTCAAAAGGATCTATAACACGAGAAAGCGTCTCTGCGCCAATGACCATACAGCGCTTTGCCATACCTGATTTTATGAAAGCGTTGGCATGCAATACGCCTTCGTTCCAACCAGGACAACCAAATAGTAGATCATAAGCCACACATTTTGGATTGCTGATCCCGAGCTTTTTCTTCACCCTGCTTGCTAAACTGGGTACAGTATCCGACTGGATTTTGCCAGCTTGCACATCGCCATAATTATGTGCAACTATAATATAGTCCAATGTTTCCGCAGCTATACCGGCGTCTTCAATGGCACGTTGACCAGCGAGGAAAGCAAGGTCTGAAGCCACTTGGTCAGGATCGGCATAACGACGTTCCTCAATTCCGGTGATTGCCTTAAATTTTTCAATGACAGAAGCCGGCTCTTTGAACGGCAGCCCATTTTCATCCAAAAAAAGATGGTCGGCGAAGTCTGCATTGGCTATTTTGTGGGATGGAATATAACTGCCAGAACCGATAAATCTAATGTTCATAATTGTTTCTCCGTACGTATTGTGTTTAAATATATTTCGACGATCATCCCCTTATGCTATGCTGATTCCTTATGGTCGTATACATTCACATTTCTGGCGGCTTATTTCCTTCTCAGCCTTAATTTACTAAATATTATCGGGATGGCGCTAATTTTCTTTCTCACACCAGTCCAACAGTGGCTTATATAAGCTCTGAATATCTTTCGGGTTATTGTCTTTATACAGACGGAACAATTCGGCGTTAAATTCATCCGCTTTGGGAAATCCTTTTTTGTTGACCATCATATCGTTGACGTTTTCAACAATCTGGCCAAAAAGATCATGATCATCTCCAAACTTGTCGTAACAATATAAGATGAAAAGTCCCCAGGTTAAATACTCATCAAATACTTTTACCGGACTTGGATAATGAACTGTACTTTTGTTTTCTATATCGACCCATAAGTCTCTATTGTTGAATATTGTATCGATCTGTTTTTTGTTTTTTTCGCTCAATGGACCTACGTAGTTGTGGTCTATCTCCGTGAAAATAATGCGTGTATTGAATGCTTTTTTGAATTTGGGGCTCCAGGATTCGTCTTCGCGGAGGGTGGGTAAAAAAAGCAAAATTTCTTTGAAACCTTTGTACTTGAAGGTGTGAGTCGCATTCATCCCGGCAATCAGAGGGGAAGTCAATACACGATAGCTATTGATTGTATAATCGAATTTCTTTTCTAACCATTCTTTTTGCTCGGCAATGGAAGCATACTCCTGATATGCTGTACGAAGGCTGTCGTAATAGCCTTGATGCTCTTTGTAGAATGCCCGGTATCCGCTCTTTCTGGCGAATTCTTCCAGGTCGTTTTTATAAGCAGGGATAGGATTTGATTTCACCTGATAATTTCCAACTCCTCTTGCTGGAAAAATATAGATGTTTGTAGGTACTAATTGGTCGTTTTTGAACTTAAAGCCATATACATTGGCTGCTAAGAGGAAATAGTTGGTTAGATTCGCTCGTAGTTGCTGGTCAAATTTCTTTACGATAGGCAGATTGGAAAATGGGGTAAAATGCGCTTTGACCTCTTCAAAATAAGCCGTATTCTGCTTGGTCATGTTTGGATTTTCCTTACCAAAGTCAGTTATCGCAAAGATAATATAGATGAGTTCCTGTGCCTCATTGATTTCAACAGTTGTCTTGCCGTCGTTTTGGGCAATGTAGGCTTTGCTAAAATCGACGTCTTTTTCTTGGCAGATGGCCAGGTTAGCTAGTAATACAAAGCATATTAAAATAAAAAAGATATTCCTTTTCATCGTATCGTTATTTCATATAATTATTGATAAGACATGTTGCTTATAGCGTAACGTTTTACCGGTTATGGTCATGTCTGATTGAGGATTTCACTATGAAATGAAATATTCCCGACTGCAATTATAGGGAGATTTCTGCTTGTTTTATAATAAAATTTGTACAATCAGAAATGAATTCTGCTAATTGAAGAGGTAATATATTCAATTTGTTTAATTTAATATTGATCTTAACTTAATACTGAGGAAACTTTGTGCTTTTATTTTTGACAGCGCAATGGAACACATTCAGCCTATCAAATCTTCCAATCAGAAAAGTTTCAATCTCGTATACGAAAAGTACCATCGACAGATTTACGGTTTTGTACTCAAGCGTACGCAATCGGATTATATTGCAGAGGAGGTGACGCAGCTGACCTTTATCAAACTCTGGAACCAAAGGGAGAAGCTCGACGAGCAGCTCAGTATTCTGCTGCAGCTTTTCGGTATGGCGCGGCAAGTCATGATCGATCTGCTGCGCAAGGAGGCTACACGTTTCAAATATGAAGGGCAGACAGCAATGACACCTTTTACCGATAGTCTGATCCGGGCAATTGAAAATAAAGACCTTTTGCGTATGATGGAAAAAGATATCCAGAATATGCCGACGATGCGTCGGAAGGTCTTTGAACTGAGCCGTAAAGAAGGTCTTTCCCATAAAGAGATTGCTGCTCAGTTTTCAATTTCTACAAAAACCGTAGAACAGCATATCAGTAAAGCACTTCTTCAACTCAAACAACATCTCTATTCCATTATGCTATAAGTCCTTTATGTTAAGTATCGGTGCCCTTTATTAAATAATTGTTAAGAACTAAGGGATGTCGTGCTGGCCTGCGTAATAGGAGTATGAAGCATGATAAAAAGCAGCATCAGATCAAAAAGAAGATCTGGAAAATGCCCTTCCTCGTGAACGAACTTTTCAAGGACGAAGATTGGGAGAAATTTGATAGCACAGCAATGGAGGAGCCTGTGCCTACTGAAACGATGAAAACGTTTATACAGACTGCCATTCAAAATCAGGAAAAAGCGCAGGATCGAAAGGCATTACATCGGTATCGGTTGGTAAAGCTACTGCGCTACAGTGCCGCAGCTGCAGTTCTCTTTTTCTTTTCCTTCCATTTTGTTACCTGGTGGACAAAAGATTCACTTGTACAGCCAGATGCTCAGCGGTCCGCTGATAAACCAGTTATAGCGCATAAAGATACAGTTTGGGCTTCAATAGAAAATAAAAATCCCTATAGTATAACGCTGGATCTACCCGATGGATCGCATGTGCGGTTGTTCGCACAAAGCCATATTCGCTATGTGAAAAATTTTGATGCCAATGCCCGTGATATTGAACTTAACGGTAAAGCTTACTTTGATGTAGCATCGGATCCGAAACGCCCATTTTCGGTGTTTGCCAGCGGGACTAAAACAACGGCGCTTGGTACATCCTTTACCATTAATACCAAATTAAAGCGTCAGGCTGTGACAGTGGCATTACATACAGGTAAGGTGCTTGTATCCTCGCTTACAAACGGTTTCAAACAGATTTTTTTAGCTGACCCGGGCCAAAAGCTGACAGTTGATTCACGGGGTGCAACAAGAATTGAAGCCATCAATAAAAAACAGCCATTGAACATGCCTGATCTGTCTGCCCCGGATTTGTTAAATCTGAAAAATACACCAATGCCTGCTGTGCTAAAGGCGTTAGAAACTGCATTTAAAAAACAGATCCATTTGGGTGACAAGGGTATTGCCGCCATCCATTATACAGGTGAGATTGATGTACATCACGATTCATTGAAGGATATCTTGACAACAATCTGCCTGATTAATGAATTGCGCTTTGTCGCCAATGCGGATGGAAGTTATACGCTATACAAACAGGAAAATACAATTACTGAACATCTAAACAACTAACAGATATGCTCAACAAGAAAAATCCACAAAAAAAGAACCTGCTTATTTTTGCGTTGCTTTCCGCTGGACTTACCCATGTACATGCGCAGCAGCAACAAGTGAAAGGAGCTGTACAAAATGAAAAGGGCGAGTTTCTCCCTGGAGTCAGTGTTAAGGCTATTCAGGTCAATGGAGGTCCAAGTGTGACCACCAGTACGAATAGCCAGGGGCTATTCCATTTTCAGAATTTAGTAGAACATGCAGGCTATCGATTTGTGTTTTCGGCGGTAGGATTTCAGTCCGATACATTATCGGGTTATGTCGTTGAAGCAAGAAAGCCTTTGTCGTTGAGTGTGAAGCTTCAGCAGAGTGCGGTTAAACTGGATGAGGTCGTCATTGGTTATGGCCGTGTATCCAGAAAGGATCTGACGAGTTCCATCAGCACCATCAAAGCGGAAGATGCGAACGTCGGCGTATTTACTTCGCCAGCACAGATGCTGCAGGGGAAAGTTGCCGGCCTGACGATTTCGAGCAACAACAGTAATCCCAATGCGACGCCTTCCGTTAGTCTCCGGGGAGCGTCTACGTTACGTAGTGGAGAAGCAATGGAACCCTACTATGTGATCGATGGGGTTCCGGGTGCATCGCTGGCTTTGGTAGCGCCCGATGATATTGCCTCTATTGACGTGCTTCGTGATGCTTCAGCGACCGCAATTTATGGTTCAAAAGCGGCCAATGGCGTTATTATCGTTACAACGAAGCGTGGGAAATCAGGGCAGACCAATATCAATTACAACGGCTATCTGGCGATCGATAAAGTGGCTAAGCACTATGAGATGATGAATGCGGCGCAATACCGGTCTTATGTCAATGATAATGGATTTTCGATGGAACCAACGGACGACTTGGGAGCAGATACCGATTGGCAAAGAGCTGTGGAGCGAACAGGGATATCGAACAACCATAATATATCCATTCTTGGAGGAGCAGAAAAAACACAGTATAGCATCAGTCTCAATACCATCAAAAACAATGGGGTTATCAAAGGGACTGATATGGGGCGGCAGATTGCTCGAGCGTTTTTGCAGACCAAGGCGCTGAATGACCGGCTGACGGCTTCTTTCAATGTCAACGCAAGTATCACCAAGCAGAATGATGTGCTTGCTTTGGATCAGGGACTCAGCGTGTACGATGCGATGTACTATTACCTGCCGGTATCGCCGGTCCGAAATACCGATGGTTCCTGGTTTGAAAAAGCCGACCGTTCGCAATATGCCAATCCACTTTCCTTAATTGAAGAGAATACAAATTTTTCTAAAACTAAGGTGCTTCAGGCGCATGCAAAACTGGGCTATGAGATCTTGCCCGGGTTAACCTATAATATTGATCTTTCGCTGCAAAATAGGCAGTTTAACAATGCACAGTACTACTCGATGTTTTCGATGGCAGCACGTGGTCAGAATGGCAAATCTATCCGTGCCGCGGTAGAAGATGAACGGAAAGTGATGGAAATGAACCTGAGTTATGAAAAGACATTCGCCGGAAAACATAAGGTAGCTGCACTGGCAGGTTATTCATGGGAGGAGAACAACAATAACGATGGCTTTCAATTGACGACTTCCGATTATTACAGTGACGATTTGAGTTATTATAATCCGGGTATGGCCAATGTAGTTGATTTGTTGGGCTTTGGGAACTATTATCTTTCCACCTTGCGTATGATATCTGTTTATGGCCGTGTGAATTATGCCTATAATAACAAGTATCTCCTACAGGCAACGGTAAGACGCGACGGTTCCTCGGCTTTCGGAAGCAACAATCGTTGGGCAACATTCCCTTCGGTGTCTGCGGCGTGGCGCCTTTCGGAGGAATCATTCATTCGTGAAACCGGAATTTTTGATGACTTAAAGTTGCGTGCGGGTTTCGGGGTGAGTGGCAACTCATTGGGCTTTGACGCATTTACAGCGCAGTCTGTACGTGGTGCCTCATCCAAGTTTTTCGATTATGTAAGTGCCGATGGCCAGGTAAGCCCATTACGTACTTTGATGGTGCTGCGCAATAGCAATCCGAACCTCAAATGGGAAACAACCAGTATGATTAACCTAGGCCTGGATTTCGGATTTCTGAAAAATCGCCTGACAGGGTCTTTGGAGGTCTATAAAAAGAAAACGAGTGACCTGATTTATGATTATCAGGTAAGCAAATCGAAATATATTTATCCAACGCTGACTGCCAATGTTGGTGAAATTGAGAACAAAGGGATTGAACTGAGTTTAAATGCAAAGGCCATTGATAAAGAGTATTTCAAATGGAATACCGGATTGGTGCTATCACACAACACCAATAAGGTGGTGAGCATTGCCAACGAGCAGTTTACGCAGGATTATATCGAATTGTCGGATCTCGGTGGCGCTGGGCAGACCAATGTATTTCAGCAGAGGCTGACACCGGGAGCACCTATAGGTCAGTTTTATACCTGGGAATGGGCTGGCTACAACGATGAAGGAGTGTCGGTATTCTATACCCGAGATGAGAAAACGGGCGAACGTACCGGCGAAACAACCACAACGCCACAGAAGAAAGATCAGGCTGTGACGGGAAGTCCACAGCCCAAGTTGACACTGGGTTGGAACAATAGCTTTTCGTATAAGAATTTTTCTTTAAATGGAATGTTCCAAGGTGCTTTTGGGCAGAAAATTATGAACGCTACACGTGCGCGCCATTCAAATGTTGTTGGTAATGCTGGGCAGAAAAATGTGCTTGCCAGCGTTGTGGAAACCGAGCGCATGACGGATATCAATGCACATTACCTATCCGATCGTTACCTGGAGAATGGAAGCTATCTGCGCTTGGCTTATGTTACGTTGGCCTATACGATACCGACGAAAAATATACCGATTAAAAACCTAAGAGTATATGCAACGATGAACAACGTATTTGTGCTGACGAAATATAAAGGTATTGATCCCGAGGTGGGCTTGGGTGGCCTGACTCCGGGAATTGATAACCGCCAGACCTACCCACGGACGCGAACGTTTATGTTTGGCCTTAATTTTAATTTATAAGACAGACCTGTGGGATGGAAAACTTTTTATCGAAACAATCCTGTTGACATAAATGGAGCATGCCACATGGCCTATAGAACAAGAAATAATTTATATGAAACCAACACTATTAATTCGTTTATTAACCTTATCAGCATTGAGTTTTTCGCTGGGATCTTGTACCGATCTGGATGTTGATATAAAATCACAGCTGACGGAATTTCCGGATTCGGAACGTGCAGCCGAGGCAATTCTTGCCGATGTATATGCAGCTTATCGAGGCGCAATGGGGCGCGATCATTGGATGGTCCAAACACTCTCGGCAGATGAAGCAGTGAGTGTTTCCATGGGGACAGACTGGTTTGATGGCGGTCGATACCGCGAATTCCATCTGCACAATTGGAACGCAGACAACGGCCTCTTGCCAAGTATCTGGAACGATGCTTCCACTGGAATCACCTTAGCCAATAATGCCATCGCATTATTCGGGGAAGATAAAGAAAAGTTGACTGCACCTGCCCGTGCAATCCGTGCTTATTATTATTTTATACTGATGGATAATTTTGGCGCCGCACCGTTGATCACAGGGCCTGTTGATGCTGTCCCCGCGCGTTCAAGCCGTGCTGAAATTTGCCGTTTTATTGAGGCCGAATTGCTTGCGGTGAAGGATTTGTTACCGACCACAGTTTCTGTAGCAACCTATGGAAAAGCAACGAAATATATGGCCGAAGCATTGCTGGCTAAGTTGTATCTCAACTGGGCTGTTTATACGGCCACAGACGTAGCCAATTACAATCCAAGTATACAAAATGAAAAATTAAATGATGTGGTTGCGATGTGCGACCAGATTATTTCCTCAGGACAGTTTAACCTGACAAGCCACAAGTTTATGGCCAAGTTTCGCCCCGATAATGGTTATCAGGTAAAGGATTTTATATTTGCCATACCCTATGATCGTGAAAAACAGCAGGGTATGACTTATTCGCGCTTCTGGATACATCGCAGTGCCCAAAATCAGTTTGCAACATTGCCTCAAAGTGTTGGGGGGACTTTTCGTGTATTACCGAGCTATTTGGAGAAATTTAATCTGGCAGGCGACGAAAGGAATGCCTCATACATCGGCGGTAAGCAATATTACTGGTCAAATTATACAGAAGATAAGACTCGACCTTTTCTGATCAGAACTTCCAAACGCGGCATAGATCAGGATTATAATGCTGCGGATGCAGATGCGCAGTTTGATTGGCAACTGGAGACCACTAAAGAAATTACTTTGCGTTCGGATGGTGCGGCCACACTGAATGTAGGTAACGACCAAAAGGGGCGCTCGATGGGGTATAGATCCATTAAGTTTTATATGGACGTAGCCGTTACATCAGCCAATCAGCGTAATCAGAGCAATGATGTACCTGTATTTCGCTATGCCGATATCCTGTTGATGAAAGCGGAGGCTATACTCCGTGGGGCTACAGCGACCAATGGTCAGACCGCACAATCTTTGGTTAATCAGATCCGAGCCTATGTTAATGCACCTGTGCTCACGGCTGCCCCAAGTCTGCAGGATGTGTTGGATGAGCGGGCACGTGAGTTTGCTGATGAATCCTGGCGTAGAAATGACTTGATCCGTTACGGAAAATTTGAAGATAACTGGGGGTTCCGATCGCTGTATCCTGCCGGCATGAGCGAGAAGTTCCGTCGTATTTTCCCGGTACCAACAACTGTATTAAACGTAAACACCCATTGGCAACAGAATCCTGGTTATTAAAATCTATTGATGAAACGCAGAACTTTTATGAAAAATTCCCTGGGCACGGCGATTACAGCCGGCCTGGGCGGAATTACGCTTAGTAGTTTCGGTCTGACAAAACCTACGCAATTTGAAAGCGAAGATATACAACAGCTTTTGAAACCCAAAGATGCCTATGATCTCCATTTTATGGCTGTAGGCGACTGGGGTCGCAATGGTGCCGACCATCAGTTGGCTGTAGCGGGGCAGATGGGTCAATGGGCCGATCAGCATCCCAATGACTTTATCATTTCTACCGGTGATAATTTTTACCCTTCCGGAGTGGTCAGTGAACATGATCCCCTGTGGCATTATTCGTTTGAAAATATCTATACCGCATTTTCGCTGCAATGGGACTGGTATCCCATTTTGGGAAACCACGATTATAAATCAGATCCCGATGCACAGGTACGTTATAGTACGATCAGCAGACGTTGGAAGATGCCTGCGCGTTATTACAGCAAGACATTTGCACTTAAGGATGGAAAAAACGTACTGATGGCCTTTATCGATACTAATCCGATGATTCCTGAATTTTACAGTAACAGCGAGTATGGGCCACATGTTGCGGGACAGCAACCCGAGAAACAGCTGGCCTGGCTAGATCAGCTACTGGAAAATTCGGATGCCCATTGGAAAATTGTCGTCGGTCATCATCCCCTGTATACGGCGGGGCCGCGTACGACGAATTACGACACCCTGGCGGTTCGAAAAGTCTTGGAGTCTATCTTTGAAAAACAGGGAGTAGATATCTACCTTTCAGGACATGAACATTCGCTGCAGCACTTAAAAGTGGAAGGCAAGAAGTTTCATCAGTTTATCTCCGGGGCAGGATCAGAGGTAACGCCTGTAAAAACCGATCTGCCGTATAGTCGTTTTGCGAAAGATCAATACGGGTTTTTCTCTTTCTCGATCAGTAGCGAAGAAATAGCTTGTCAGGTGATCAGCCATGAGGGGATAGAGCTGTATCGGACAGTGCTTACAAAAGTATAAGGTAATAGGCCAGGAGGTGTGGAGCAGATTCGTACTTGCTTCGTACCTGCTTCGTACCTTATTCGGATGTGATACAGATATTGTACAGCTGCTGAACAGCTATCGTACAGACCCTGAACAGGAATTACCTGGTCGGAATTTGGTCAATAGTGATTACCAGATTGTCGAGCTCCGAAGGTGGTCCGAACACAATACGAACACAATACGAACACAACCCGAATACATTGGCGCTCGAGGTAAAAAAAAAGACTAGTCTGGGCTAAAAAAGCGGATTGGATTGAAAAAGGTCTGATTGGATAGAAGCATTCATCTGACGCATTTTTTGCGCGTCAGATGAATGCTTCATACGTTGTGTTAAATAGATATGCTGCAGGACTTCGCTGCGAAAAAGAATACAGCGAGCCATACGAGTCCTTTGGCCAGAAAGAAGAGAAATGCTCCAATTCCGGCACGCTTAAGCCATTTAGATTTGTTGTCTTTTTGCTCCATTTATGGGATTAAACACGAACACTCCAATTTTAGTTTGCACTGGCAATAGGAGTGAATACTTCGCCAAAGTTATAAAAAGTTTGGTTAGCAATCTCTACTGCGCGATCATAAGTTGCCGGATCTTCGGAATATTTGTTCAATACCGCTGTAAACCCAGCCCACATGTCACGGCTATTTTCGCCATAACCTTCAAAAAAAGAAGTTCCTTTGGTAACGCCATATTTGTTGAGCATCTGCACGATATACGGACCACCCATGATTGAACCTTCTAGGACATATAATGATGCAAGTGCTTCCTGTACATTTGCTACAGCTGGAGCATTTGCTTCTGGCAGGTTATCTACGTTGCCACCCAAAGCTTCGATATCGCTTTTGATGTAAGATGAGTTGCGGCGTTCGGCCAAATCTGGCAATACTTCTGCGGTTACAAAAGGAGCGATACTATCTTCTACAGCGCGGAAATAAGCATAAAAGCCTTTCAATACTTCTGCGTAATCTGCTTCTGAACGAATATTTTTCAATTGGCGCACGATCGTTCCTTCTACGTTTTGGTGAGCTGCGTGCGTTTGCTCTTTGATATGTTGACTTAACATGTTCTTATTTTTATTTATAACGATTCTATACAAAGATTCGTATTTATTTCCACAAATTTATGCTGTTTTCTGCTTTATCATCTATGAAAAATGGTTTTAATTTAAACATAAGTATGACAAAGTCCAGCTGCAATAAGTTTCTTACTTTAACCTAAAATTTGTTTTAAGTAGCAAATTTTCGTCTACTGGCATCGAAAAATAAGTAACTGACGAAATTGCTGTGAGATTTTCGTCTTTTGTAATGTCCTTTAGCGCTGCTGCAAGCCAGGCTTCCTTTGGATCCCCGGGATGGCGGGAGGTTTCTACCGGAGCTAAGGCCAGGTCGACGGGGATGCCATCAAAATAATCACACCAGCCATTGGCATTCCGGATGAGAAATGAAGCTAGATATACATCGAAATCTCCTATGTGGACTGAAAAAAAACCTACAGGTTTGCCAAAAGTCTGCTGACCAATCAGGCGTATCGGAATATAAGGTTTGAAGCTGCTGATCAGGAGTTCACTTGCCGAAGCCGTGCGTTCTGATACAATGCATGACAGCTGCTGTAGTGAATTGAAATGTCCCTTTTTGATAAAGTAATGCGTATTGGCTTTTTCACTATAATCCACATCGGCGAGGGTGGCAGTGCGTCCTTTGTATTGGACCACTTTGCCATTTTCATCCAGATAGGGTTGTTTAAGGAGTAGTTTTGCTTTGCCTTGCTGTACATTCGGATGAAATTGCTCGCTGAACATAACTTTTTTATCCAGTTTGGCTGGGCTAATGAGGTTGGCTAAATATTCTGCGGTCTCCACATAACCACCACCGTTATGACGTATATCGAGGATGAGATGTGTAACTTGCTTTTGAGCCAGTTCGGCTGCAAGCTGATCCAGTTCGGCCTTCACTGTCTGGAGCTGGGGAAAGGAGGGAATGTAAACATAAGCAATCCGTTTTTTTCCCGCAGACCAGTAGGACAGGTGTGTCGCATACCTGTAGGGTGTTTCTATGCTGGCCATGTGACCACTACTTTTCTTGTCATTACGACGACGCTCCAAATATGAATATTTGGGTTTATTGGGGATGGTCGACAATTCGTAGGGTCTATCTTTTTTGTGCAAAGCGTATTGGCTGAGTGCAAAAAGTGCTCGCTCATAAGCCGTTTGCTCGGGTTCTATCTGTGCATATTTCGTCCGCGGATCAAACGTGGTATACGAAGGGAGAGATTCCTGCCAACGGTAGAGCTGTTTGGCATACAGGTAGATTGAGTCGAGAGTCAATTCTTTTTTTGTTCCTGTTTTTGGACTAATAAGTTCATCGGGTGAAGTCGCTGTTCTGCTGTTTTGCTGGCAGGCCGAGATAGCGGCTACTATAAAAAATAAACCAGTTATTGGGCGGATTCGACTCATGATTTGATGCGCATTTTGTCCTTTATATTTGTAGTTGATTCGCTACAAATTATATAATTATCTGAAATTTAATACTATTTTACTTTTTTATTTAATTTAAAAGTCTAAATTTGTGCCAATTTATTTAATTTTTGATGCCTCCGCTACTGTGGAGTACTCAAATGTCCCAAAGGTATCCCCTTTGGGATTTTTTATTTTAGGGCAATACTGGCCGCTCGGTCTTAGTCGGTACGCTCGATAAGCTCTCCAAAAAAGCCAAGATATTTTCCTGTTCTTTACTGCTTAATCGGACATTTTGAATATGCGGCGATAAGGTGCCATTGATCTGTTGTCCTGTCTTTTGGGGCATGCCCTGACTCAGCAGGTTGATCAGTTCACCTAAGCTTGCAATACTACCATTGTGCAGGTAGGGTGCAGTATGGATCACATTGCGCAGTCCCGGCGTGCGAAATTTACCTTTGTCTGTTTCCAGTCCTGTTGCCTCAAAGCGACCATTGTCCAAGGCACCTTTGCTGGTAACAGCATAACCCAGGTTATGAAAATCGAGATCGGTAAAGAAGGCACCATTATGGCAGTTGATACATTTTCCTTTGGTCCGAAACAGATGGAGGCCTTCAAGCTGTGCATCGTTTAATGCCTGGTAATCTCCTTTGATAAAACGGTCAAAGGCGGTTTCACCACTACTAATTGATCTTGAATACGCTGCTATGGCATCCAGCAATCCTTCGACGCTCATCGTCTGGCTTGAATAAGCCGCCTCATATAAACGAAGGTAGCCTGGTATAGCTTGCAGCTTAGCGGGTAAAGCAGCTGTATTGCCGCCCATTTCGATGGGGGAGTTGATGGCTTCGGCGATCTGCTCTCGGTAAGTCATTGCGCGGCCATCGTGGAAGAGTTTGCCTTCCAGGTACCAGACATTTTCCATGGAAGGTGTATTGCGGTGATGCAGTGCGATACCATCTGCCGTTGTTTTTTGGTCGATCCAGTAGGTGTCCGGATTATGACATGAAGCGCAAGTCTTCATGCCATTACCGGTGCGGGGGTCGAAAAATAAGGCTTTGCCAAGTGCTATTAGCTCGGCCTTATCTTTCGATGGGTTTTCGGGTAAAGCGGCCAGTTCACGTACCTTGATATCGTTGTACCAAGCGGCAACTGGCCATTTTTCTGCCGATTTACTATATTGTTGGCGTAAGGTTTCTTCAGGTTGAGGGACAATCGTCGGCTCTTCTGGTGTAGACTTACTTTTGCTGCAGCTGTATACAATGATAGCTGCTAATGCGATTATGATAAACTGCTTTGTTTGATTAGTGATAATCACGATTAATTTATCTGCTACAGCGTATTAGTTTAGTGTGATATATTGATCACCCTCTGTTAATACTTGACCATTTTTATCCATCAATTTCAGCGTTTTAATCTGATTACCCTGAATTGTGGCAGGTATCGGTAAAGTAACTGTTTTTTTAGTGACATCGAATATTGCATTTGTTATCTTATACGAGTTGTTAAGATTGTCAATTGCTACAAAATGATCGAAATCTGCTTTGAAAAATAGTTCATAAATTTCGGTGCTTTTAATTGGCATGACCAGATTTTCTCCTTTTTTTACAGTGTAAAGGTCAAGCGAAATTAAGTTGGATATCACTGGACGTAAAATATTAAATGCATCTGTAAGGACTGTATAGCGACCTGAAACTATTTTAATCTTGTAAGTTCCTGGCAGAATGTTTTCAGGGGTGTTAAACTGTGTAATAAAAGATGTCGGAGCTTTAAAATAGGAAAGAGCTGTTTCTTTGCCGTCTTTGTCTACTAAATAGCCTTTAGTCTGCGTGTCGCTAGGTAGGATATTTTCTCCTCTCACATCAAAGTAATAATTGGCGGATCCTGGAAGACGAAGATAGAAAGTCGTAGACGCCATTGCTGCGGTAACAATAGGTTGATTGTATTTAAACGTTAATGTATAGTTTTTACTGGAACCATCCTGTGCGCGCACGGTATAGGTAACGGGTTTGTCAGATTGCAATTGTACCGATGTGCCCGAAGCTGGTGTGACAGTTGCTAATTCTGAAACTTTAATCGTAGGTGTTATACTTTCAGGTTGTTCAATTAATGGAGGCCAATATAGAATAATCTGATCATCTACAATACTGGCAGATAATGTATTTCCACTGCCATCTTGAATACTGAAAGATTCGATGTCATTATAGGGGAGATTGGGGTATTCGGTCTTACAAGACCAGCAGTTTACAGCAAAGATAAAGATTGCCAATAATTTAATGATGCGTATTTTTTTATTAAAAATTGAAAGTGGCATAATTTTTTTTGGTTAAAAAAATCGTTATGCGGATGATTTGGTTAAAAAGATCCGCAACCCATCCACGAGGTTGCGGAATCTTCTAAAATAGATTATTGAGGACTATAATGCCTTAACTTCGATGTTTACATCTGCTTTTACCTCTAATCCAGTTGTGCCAGTTCTTTGACCAACATTGCTGAAATTAAGTAGTTTAATCGCATATGAAGCACCATTACCATCGCCTACTAAAACTGTCAATGGTTGAATAGCTTCATTGGCATGTGTTGCTAAAACGTACTGATACCATTGACCACTTCCCAAAGAAGTAACTGGGGTAGCTGTACCCCAATCAGATGCTGAAACGCTGGAGATATCTGCAGTTACAGTTCTTATTTCAAATCCAGCGTTTGCTTTGATCGAACCATTTACATGGCTAAAGAATACAACCTGTGATAAAGGGCTAAAACTAGTACTTTGAGAACCGCTTGAAAGGTTTACATAAATACCTGGCCAGTTGGCTGCATTTGAAGGGCTCCACCATTGACCGATTATAGAGTAAGTTGAGTTTGCCTTAACTTGGTTTAGCGCCAAAGGAGCTGTTGCTTGTTCTGTTTTTGGAGCTGCTGCCCATACTGCTGCCGATAGCACAGTCACGGCCATCGCTGATTTTAAGATAGTTTTGATGTTTGAGTTCATGTTGAAATCTCCTGTAGTTTTAATTTATTTAATTTTGATGCCGCCTTGGCATACTGTGGATGCTTGTTTAAGATTCTGTTATTGTACTTGGGTTTAATTGCGTTTTTATTACATCAGCCCAGTCCTTAAACTGGAATTTAACCTGTACTTTTTCAAAGGTTCCTGTTGGGATATTAGCCGGTAAGGAAACTGTCATTTCAGTCCGTGTATGCGATTTGATGCTTAATGGATAATCCTTGCCATCAAGTGTCATAATAACGGCTGTAGGATCCAATAAAACTTTGTTTGAGTTTGCTATAATGGTCCAGTCCTTATTTTTAGCTAAATTTAAACCTAATAAACTAATGTATACATCAGGTTGACGATAGGTAATTGTAATAGGATCTGAAAGTATAATCGTATGGCCGAGATTAGTGACCTCTACATCATATATCCCTGTGGTTATATCTGCTGAAATCAGATACGGAAGCTCGCCACCAACATATTGTAATACATAAGTATTCAAGGTGGGATTAGTAGTTAAGCGATTCCGCTCGGCCATAGGATAGCGTTGCTTTGTATCTCTATTAATTAGTACAACATTTACCGAAGATGGATTTGTGTGCATAAAATTTCCGTAAATCGTAGGTAAATTTGTGCTTGGTCCCAGCGTTAGCGCCGCAGTTGTATTTAAGGCAAATCGAGCCTCAAAAGTCGGTGTACTTTGTAGTTCAATCTTTAAGCTATAAGTTCTAGTGGTACCTGTAGCGGACTTTACGGTATACGTTTGGTTCTTTTCATCTGTTTTAACAGGTAAAATTTCTTCTGCAATACTGGCTCCATTGGAGAGTGTAATGCTCGGATCTATCACCAATAGACCGTAGTAGTAGGGGACATAAACCGTAATGGTATTGGCCTCATTGTCGATGGCTCCATAAATAACTTCGTCATTTGGAAGATTGGTGACTTTGTATTCCAGTATTTTATCTGCTGGAAGTAAGGCTAGTTCTTCCGTTTTGGTGCAGCGGGTTAGCAGCAATCCTACAAAAAGGAAGCTTAAAATGCTGTATATTCTTTTCATGTTAGTTTAGTGTCTAATAAGTAAGCTATGCTTATTTTTTTAGTTAGCGATTGTAAATTTGGTACTACCAGCTTTGGCAAGTACATATTGGAAAGAAAAGTAGGGTGTAGGCGAATTTGTATACCAATCCTTCGAATCGAGCAGATCTTTGTAGATGCTTTGCATCTTGATCTTAGCATAGTTTCCATTCGCCGTACGGACGACTAGGGTATGATCTTCTATAGGCCAACAAACGTGTTTTTTGTTTTCAGCACCACCGCCTTTGAACGTACCGTTAAAATCATACAGGTACCAGCCCAAACCTTCACCAAAATCACCTGAATCATCTGTACCATACGCCTTTTCACCTTTGCGAAACTCGGTGTCTGAAGGGATATCGATTACATCTTCAAATTTTTTCTTAACAATGAGTATACCACCTTTCCCTGGACCTCCTTTACCAAATCCGTTTGCTGTATTGTTGCAATTGATAAAACTGCGGTATATTTCTGAGCAAGAGATGTCCCATCGTGCGGTTAGTTTATAATCCGATGTCACAGCTTTGTTCTGTTCTAGGCTGTAATATATTGGTGATTGCGCCGTGGTTGGTGCACTTCCAGCAGGTAAGTCTTCGCCAAAATTCTTAACAGTAATCAAGCGGTTGAACATAGCTTCTGGTGCAACAGGATCTGGTTCAGGCTCTACTACTGTGGGCTCGCTTTTGCTACAAGACCCCAACACAATTAAAAATGCCAATACCGGTATGAATTTTAATAGGTTGCTGCGTTTCTTTATTTTCATTGTTACTAGTTTTTTGTGTTAGTTGATACCTTATCCCTTTTCAATACATGTAGTAGGGTTGTTAGTATGTTATTTTTATTTAAATTGATTCTAAATAATAGTAAAGATAAAATCTTTTGCTGATAAAGTGTGTATGAAAATTGGTATTTAATATATTTTTTTCGGTTTTTGATTTTTGGTTAACAAAAGCAGCCGGAATTTTAACCAGCTGCTTTGCTAGTATGTTTCTTTAGACCTTCTCAATAGACCTTCTCAAACTTATATTTCAGTTTACTACTGTTTAATAAATTTTTTAAAATTGATGTTATAGGTTGCATTTCCACTAGCTGCAGTAATGCCGCCTGCTTGAATTACATAAAGCTCATCTGCTTCGTTATTCAATTTCTCACCTTTGTACATTACGATGTACCGATTGGCAGTAGGGTAGACAGCATGATTGTTTGCAAAATCATAGATAATCCATGTTGGGCCTGTCACTGGTGCTCCGGCACTTGATGCATCAATACCGAGTTTGTCAGTCAAAGTGATGTTGGCAGTTAATACCGATGCTAGTGTCAGCTTTTCAATACTAGTGTTTGCCTGATCAAAATAGCCCATTTTATAATTATCTGATGAAGTGTTTTGCAAAGTTGAACCATACATTCCAGAAAGATTGATCATACTCTTAGCTTCTTCCTGAACAGTATTCGTTTTAAAGTCATAAAAAGTTTTTACGCCAGAAGGAACTGCTATTGTTGCAGTTGCAGAAACAGCAGTTGCGTCGCTCAATTTATTCTCTTCTATTTTATCATCATCCTTGCTACAAGAAGTAAAACCTAAACTCAATGCACATAGTAGTGCTGCTGTTGTAAATAATCTATTCATCTTTAATTTAATTGTGTAATTTTTCCTTATTATAATGTGTTTGTATTTAAATCTTTGCTGCCATCCTGCTGTACATAATATTTAAATGTATAGTATGGGGCAGGCCAATTGAGGTTGGTTACCGCCGCGGGATTTCCCTTATAGGCATTGATCAGTTGTAATTTGGCATATTTGCCATCGGGTAAGCGAATCGCATAGGTACGATTGGGGAGCGCCTGCATAATATGGGTGCTCAAACTATAACGAAACCAGCCATCCGAACCATCGGTTGCTGCCCAGCCAATTTTGTTTACTTCACTTTTGTTAAACTCTTCATCCGAAGGGGCTACAGTGACACTCTGATAGGCTTGTCGCAGTAAAACCACAGCGGTATTATTTGCCTGGCCGCCATAACCTGGATTGTATTCATGCTGGGAATTGTTCACATAGATCTCCGAATTATAAGGACCAGTAAAGGCAATATCCCAATCTTTTGTTTTAAGCCACTGCGCAGAATCGGCTTTGGTCTTAACCCATATTTGCTTTTGGTCTTTAAAACGAAAAAGAAATATAAAAAATGGTCTTTGCTCTTTCCCTTCAGTACCTTCGCCCATGGCTGCATCGGTATCGCCAGCAAGATCTTTGATCAAGGTACTTTTGCCATCTTCTAATCCGATCGTATAGTCTTTGTCTTTCCCACAGGATACCACTGTCAATAACAATAGTGCTGAAAAAATACAACGGCCAATCTTGTGAAAGGAAAGCCAGATGCTACATTCTCCAATAATCATGCGAATCGTTCTCATCTTTTATCTTGTACTTTGTGTGCTAAATTCTTGTTCATTAGTCCTTATTATTCTTTTATCCAACGGTAGCTGACGCCGCCCATAATAACACGTCCAGGTTGCCCAAGTAAATAACGGCTTGTGAAATTGAATAAATTGTCACCGATCAGACGCAGTGTCAATCTGCGGTTCATCAGACTCTTTTCTACCGTCATATTCACCAGTGTGTGATAGGGAATAAAGATGTCATATTTGTCGATAAACTGGTTGCCATTATATTCCTGAAAAGGTGTGGCACTTCTGAAATTGACCCGCGCATTGACATTAACGCCCCAGGGTTTATATTCATATTGGGCTTTCGCGTTGAACATGTGTCTCGAACGGTCCTCAATACCCCAATAATCTGATTTTTTACTCTGGCGATATTCGCCTGTAGCGGGATCGTTGATCTGGTTATAGGGGTAACTTCCCTTGGCAATACTATCCAAAACACTTAGGTCTTTGGCAATCAGGTATTGATAGCCCATCGACAATTGCAGATCTTTGGTTGCCTGATAGGTCAATGAAACTTCAAAACCTTTATTCATGGCTTTGGGCAGGTTGCGGTAGCTATAGATCTGTGCTACTTTGGTCCCGTTACCCACACTGACTGTGTTGATCTGATTGTTGATCCGATGGTAGAAGACCGAGAAATCGGCCTGAAATTTATTGGACGGACTCCAGGTAAGTCCAATATTGTTTGAAATGCTGGTTTCGGCTTTGAGGTTACCCGCTACCAAATTGAGCATATAGCTGTTTTTATAACTCAGTTCTCCGGCTTGATCCATGGCTGCAATCACATCGGCTACGCGTTCTGAACCGACGACCAAATAGTTGGCTGCTGGATTGAAAAAGACCTGATAGCGCATCTTATAGTCGGGGGCCTTGAATCCGGCTCCGATACCACCTTTGATCAAAAGCTTAGGGCTGAGATGATATTGCAGGCCTAAACTTGGACTCAGATGGCCATTGTAGACATTGGTCTGATCGTAGCGTAGACCCAGCGTCGTCAATAAGCGGTCTACAGGTTTCCATTCGGTCTGCAAATAGGCGAATGCGCTGTTCAAAGAGCGTTTGGCATCCAGATCCTGGTTGTCCATCAGTTCAAGACTACCGCCTATACCACCGGTAAGTTTAACCTGCTGTGCGGGGCTATACGCAAATTGCTGTTCAATGCGGTGTACATTCTGACCGAATTGCTCGGCACTGGCAACAATACCTTGTTGCAACCATTGTGCGGCAATCTGGGAGTGGAAGCGCGAGAAATAGTAACGCGTCATACTGCGCAGTCCCGACTCGAAATTATGGTCGTAACTTGCCGAAAGGTTGATGTCCTGATCTTTTTGTTTATCCTGTAGCGTGGCCGACTCGGACCATGCATTGATCATTTCAGATTCTCGGGCTGCATAACGTCCTGTAACGCCCAACGTCCCATTTTTGCTTGTACGATAACGTACTCGCCCCTGGAAACTATAGTTGGTATAGGGTGGAAAAGTGGTGCTCTTGGAGTCCAGATACTGCTTGTCGGTATTAAAACCATCCGTGCGGTAGTAATTGCCCGAAAAAACGGCGCTCCCGCGTTGATTAGCAAAAGGTGTTTCTGCTTCCAGCGTTGCATCAACGGTATTGAGACTGCCATAAAGAAGCGATGCCTGTGCCTGTGGTGTGATTGCACCATGGCGTGTAATGATATTGATCGCACCACCCAATGCGTCACTGCCGTATAAGCAAGAGGATGCGCCTTTGATAATTTCGATACGTTCGATGTTGGTCACCGAGATACGGGATAGGTCAAAATTACCACTGTTTCGCCCTAGCATGGGTTGACCGTCTACAAGGACCATCACGTAGTTGCTGCTGAATCCCTGGATCTGTACACCGACGGCTCTGGAGCCTCCGGCAATATCGTTGACGATGGCAATACCCGTCTGTTCTTTTAAAACTTCATCCAGACGGCGGCTGCCCATAAGCTCAATTTCACGTTTGGTGATGACTTTAACGGGCATGGCGGCATTTTCGGCCTTAACGAGATTGTCTACAGCCTGCACTTTACCCTGCACATCAACTACATCCATCTGCCGTTCTTCAGCTTTTAACACAATGTTCAACTGCTGATTTTTGTCTTCCAAATCGATAACTTGGCGGTACTGCTGATAACCCATGGCCTGTACCTGTAATTCGTAGCGTCCCGCATAGAGCTGACTGAATTGAAACCTGCCTGCAGTATCTGTTTTAAAAGCATATTTGTCCGGATAAAGATATACGGTCGCATTGGCTACGCCTTTATTGGATTCGTTTTTCAATACACCGGAGATTTTCCATTTTTCCTGTGCGTGCAGGGTATAAACCTGGCAGGCACATAAGGCGATCAGGGTGCTTGTTCGAATAGATGAAATGCTTCTAAACACTATTTTTATTTTTACTAATTCTAAATAATGTTACAAAAAACGGTAATCCGTCTGAATTTTTCTCTATGCAAAATGTCATAAATTCTATTTAATCCGTTTTTTATGGACTGAAAAGTAGTTTATTTTAAGGGGTATATTGTTGTTTAGTAGTATCTTATAGTTCTTTTTGTGTTGTGGAGTGCTATTCTAAAAGATTCGATATAATTTGTATTTAGACTGATTATTGATTTGTTTTGTACTCAAGTTGAACGGCGAGATGCGAAAACCATTCCTGGAAATCCGCTATCGCCATCATGGAGATAAAGAATTACGATGAGTAGATTTTATGTTGTTATACTGTGTTTTGTGATGCAAATCGGTGGATGGGCGACGGCACAGCAGAGAATCATTACGTTAAACAGTTCGTTGACCGAAACGATCTACGGACTGGGAGTAGGCGAGCGCATGGTCGCTACCGATGTGACAAGTATATCGCCCAAAGCGGCTGCAGCCTTGCCGAGAGTAAGCAAGAATCGGTCGGTATCGGCCGAAGGTCTGTTATCTTTTAAACCAAGCATCGTCATTGCGAATGAAGGCGACGTATCCAAATCGGTCATTCAGCAGATTCGTGCGGCTGGTGTGAAGTTTGTCTCCATTAAACCAAACTACTCTGTTCCGGGTGCACTTCGTTACATCCAGGAGGTCGCAGATGCCGTCGGTGAATCTGCTGCCGGTAAAAATCTGGTTTCCCGCACGAAAGTAAGTTTGGATCATACCATGGAATTGGTGAAAAAGGAAAATCAGGGTAAAGTAGCACCCAAAGTATTGTTTTTATATGCGCGTGGTACAGGTACCATGAGTGTGGCAGGTAAGGGCAGTAGCCTGGATGCGATGATTAATCTGGCTGGTGGTAAAAATGCGGTTCAGGAATTTTCGGATTTCAAACCCTATACGACGGAAGCGCTGGTGCAGGCCAATCCAGATATTGTGTTGCTATTTGATTTTGGCGCGAGTAGTCTTGGCGGTGAGGATGCTATCCTCAAATTGCCGGGCATGCGTATTACGAATGCGGGTAAAAACGACCGTATCTTGGTGATGAATGCCTCACTACTGGTAAATTTCAGTAACCGGCTGCCAGACGCAATCTTAGAATTGCACCGTGGATTTGGAAAAGTGATGGATTCAAAATAAAGCCGGTGCAAAAGAAACAGAAATTTATCCTATTGGCTTTGGGCCTGGTATTGGGTGTTGTAAGTATTGTTGCCTTGGGAATGGGGGCCTATCATATTCCGTCCGCCGATATCTTAACGATGTTGACGCAAAAATTGCACTTGGGGAGTGTCGAAGCTGTGCATAATATGCAAGGAGATGTTCTTTTTGAGATTCGTATGCCGCGTCTTTTGCTCGGACTTTTGGTGGGGGCAGCACTTGGTATATCGGGTGCTGCGATCCAGGGTATATTCCGCAACCCATTGGCAGAGCCAGGATTGATCGGGATTTCTTCTGGAGCGTCCCTTTTTGCTGTACTGATTATTGCCTTTGAGACTTTTCTTTTCACCTCTTTAGCGGCATGGATTGGATATTATATATTGGCTTTTGGTGCTTTTGTGGGCGCTGGTTTAACCGCTTTTTTGGTTTACCGTATCGCCAGTAAAAATGGCCGTCCAAACGTGACGACGATGTTGTTGGCGGGCATTGCCATCAATGCCTTTGCCGGTGCGCTGACGGGTTTGATGACTTATATGTCGACGGAGCAACAGTTACGTACCATCACTTTTTGGATGCTGGGCAGCCTTGGTGGGGCTACTTGGGATAACCTAAGGGCTTTGGCTCCCTTTATTTTGATCCCGGTGCTGATCTTGCCTTTCTTTGGAAAGTCATTGAATGCTTTTTCTCTCGGGGAGTTGCAGGCAGATCTTTTGGGTATGCGTACCGATCGCGTCAAACGCTGGGTGGTTGTCTTATCCACGCTTGCTGTGGGAGCATCCGTTGCGGTGTCGGGTATTATTGGTTTTGTGGGATTGATTGTTCCACATACAGTTCGCCTGATGGGTGGGGCGGATCACCGATTTGTGCTTCCTGGTTCATTACTATTAGGGGCGCTGGTGTTGACATTGGCAGACGTGATTGCACGGGTCGCTGTGGCACCCATCGAATTGCCCATCGGCGTGATTACAGCTTTACTGGGTACACCGGTATTCTTGTATATTTTAATCAAAGATAAATAGTCTTTTGGCAGAGGCTTAAAAAATAATCGCATTATGCTACGTGTAGAGAAGATCAACTACGAAGTGAACGGACGAAAGCTCCTGAAGGATATTACCTTTCAGGTGCGCAAAGGGGAAATTCTGGCAATCCTAGGCGCCAATGGCGCTGGTAAATCGACGCTGATGGGGGTGCTTTGTGGTGAAAAGAAGCCGGATTCGGGAGCTGTTCATCTCAATGGCAAGGCACTGTCGGCATACGAGCCCGCGGCTTTGGCCAAATGCAGGGCTTTACTGAGCCAACAGCAGCAGATGACATTGAGTTTTAATGTAGAAGAGATTGTGCTGATGGGACGGTATCCGCATTATAAGAATACGCCCAAGCAACAGGACTATAAGATCGTGGCCGAAACCATGGAACTTTGTGGGGTATCTGCTTTTGCTGAACGGGATTTTTTGAGCCTTTCTGGTGGTGAACAGCAGCGTGTTCATCTTGCACGGATCTTAGCGCAGATATGGGATAATCCGGATGCCTTGTTGTTATTGGATGAACCGATTTCGGCATTGGATCTGCACTATCAGCAGAAAGTATTGGCCATTGCACGAGCACTTGCCCGAAAAGGATTTATGGTGGTGCTGATTGTGCACGACGTCAATTTTGCCGCCATGTATGCTGATCGTATTCTGATGCTCAAAAATGGCCGAAAGCTCTTTCATGGTACCCCGGTGGAGGTATTGGCCCAAAAGGAGATCTATACCATCTTTTCGGTCGAGTCCAATGTCATTATGAATCCAAGAACATTGAAACCCTATGTTCAGTTGGAGGAAATGGATATTGACTTGGATTAACTGTGTTATTTAGAAAGATTATAAATAATTTTAGAATACCATCTTATTTCGTTAATTTTAACTGCTTCAGGCTTATTTAGGATTTGTAATCATGTTGGTGAAAAGTAAAATAGTAGAGTTGGCAGATTGGCTTTTTGAAGAAGAAATTCCGGATGGCTATGTTCCCGACAAACCTTTGGTGGAAAATAGGATATCCATATCCAAAGATCCTGTCCATATGGAGAATTTTCAGCTATCGACTTCAGGATTGTTTATCTTGCATTCGAAAATGCAGTTTGATCGGCCAGTGCAGGTGCTTACGGAGATCGAGGGCGAGACCATAACCAGCCAGTTTATCTTTTTTAAGCCGACAGATAGCAAATTGCCTTACGGTATGAGCCGGCATAATATACGCTACATTCCTTCGGTCAAATCTATCCATGAAGTGGAACCCGGTATTGAATACACGTATTTTATAGCTGTTATTTCCAAAGAGTATTACCTCAATCTGATCAAACGCGATTCGTTATTGCATCAGCAATTTGTGCATGAGATCGAAAAGGGAGAGTATGTGTCGTTTTCGGAGGAGGATCTGATGGCAACCTACGAGATGCAGCATACCATAACTGAGCTGATTGAATCTAAAAAGAAAGGGGAGATCCGTCGATTACATACGGAGTCCCGTGTTGTTGAACTATTGATGTATCAGTTCGAGCAATATAACGAGAAGACGGAAAGCAATGATTCGCTCTTTCATGAGGAGGATGTGCAAAGGTTGGAGATGGCACGGCAGATCCTTGAACAGCGTATTGCCAATCCACCGACGCAAAAAGAACTGGCAGCAGAGGTGCTGACGAGTGAAAGCAAACTGCGTAAGGACTTTAAGGAATATTTTTCAGTGACCATTCACGACTACCTCACACGGGTGCGTATGGAAAAAGCCAAAAGTTATCTGCTCGAAGATAAAATGACGGTCTATGAGGTGGCCCTGTTGACAGGCTATGGTCATCAGAATAATTTTAGCAGTGCTTTTAAAAAGTATTACGGTATCTCACCTGGAGAGCTCAAGATGTAATATAAGCTGGGCCTTGGATTAGTTTTTTCTGATCGGGAAGATGTGATCGTCCGAAATAGCATAGCTTTCATATAGGGAAGACAGGTCTTTGCTGTCCAATCCTGTAAAAGTACTAAAAGCGGGAAGGATAATCTGATGATCAGATACGAGGAAACAGGGTAAGCGAACCTGTCGTTTCGGTGGAATAACCAAGCTTATACCCGGATGGATATGCCCACTAATCCGAAAAGAAGATGAATCTGCTGCATCAGCGGGATGGTGTTTAAACTGAATCTGTTGCGTTTCAAGAATTTCCTTGTGATGCACTATACCGAAACGGGCGGTCATTTGTTGTGATAAGCGGTCGTGATTGCCTTTGACAAGATGAAGCTGGAGCTCCGGGTGTCGTTCTCTGAATGATTCCAACAAAAGTACTTCCTGATTGATGCCTGCGTGAATAAGATCGCCAACAACGATGACTTGTTTGGCTTGATAGTGCGCTATGAGGGATTCCAGTCGATTGAGGTCGGTTATGGCTATATCCATGGGGATGGCAATGCCATGCCTCCTGAAATGTGCCGCTTTGCCAAGATGCAGGTCGGACAAGATCAACGTTTTTTGGTCTTTCCAGTATATAGATCGCTGTGTGTTAAGGGTTAATTCCTGTTTATTGAAGGTAATTGTTTGTTCTCCGATTTTCATTTTCTGCGCTTCTTTTTTTGAGCATTGGTCTTTTCCATGCGTTGAATCCGTTCAATCAAGGCTTCGCTCGACAGGGATTGCCGGAGGCTATCCACTTTTATCGGAAAGCTCAACGGCGTATACTCTTCGACAAAGGTATAGCGTATTTTGCTATGATTGATCCTTTCGAATGCTTTTATTAATCGATGTTCTTCCAGTTGCTGGTTGAACACTTCGGAAAAAGCCTGTTTGAGCAAAAGGTTAGTGGGGTCGTGTTCCATCAGTACACGGAAAATAATCCCTGAGGAGGCCTGCAATGATTTGTTGTTTTGCTGTGTGCCTGGGTAGTTCTGGACAACCAGTCCCGAAATGACGGCGATATCCCGAAATTTGCGACTGGCCATCTCTGCAGCGTTTATACTGCTGATCACATCATCCATCAAATTAGTCCGGCTCAAGAGCTGTTCGAGCTGCGCTTGGCTGAGCTGGATCTCTTTGTCGGAATAGAGTTCGAAGCCATAGTCATTCATGGCCATGGAAAAGCTGATGGGATACAACTTGCTGATGCGGTAGGCGATAAGTGCTGCCATGACCTCATGGATCAATCTGCCTTCCAAGGGGTAGAAAAACAAATGATGACCTTCCCTGGTTTTGATATGTTCGACGAGAAATTCCGCTTCGCTGGGCACGGCCGAAAGTTCGGCCTGTTTTTCGATCAATGGTGCCAGGAAATGAAGCTCTTTTTCACTTGAAGGAGCGTCTGTTGCCGCAGCCAATTTTTTTCTTAGGAAATGGCTCAAGTTGGACGATAAGGGAAGTCTGCCACCGAGCCAGCTTGGAGTAATGGCTTTGCCCGACGAGTTTCTTACAAATACGGTCATTTCCTTGACCATCACAAGTTCGAGTATCCGCCCCGCAAGAATAAAGCGTTCACCTTTTTTAAGTTTGCTGATAAAGTATTCTTCGATCATGCCGATGTAACCACCGGAGAGAAACTTCACGCGCATCATGGCATCACCGACAATGGCACCGATATTGAGCCTGTGAAGCAGTGCAAGACGACGGTTTTTGATGATCCATTTGCTTTCTTCATCTTGGATAACCTTGTGAAATTCTTCGTAGCGTTTACCTATTTTTCCACCTGCGGTAATAAAATACATGCACCATTGCCATTCTTCCGTATCCATATAGCGAAAGGCATGGGTATTGGCGACGATTGCATGCAGTTCTTCCGAACGAAATCCTCCGCCCAAGGCGATGGTTACCATGAATTGAACAAGCACATCGAAAGTCTGAACCATGGGATCCCGGTTTTCGATTGTCTGTGTTTTTACGGCCTCTTTAAGGGCGGCGACTTCGATGAGCTCCAGGGAGTGCGTGGGGACGAAATAAATCGTAGAGGTTTCGAAAGGGCTATGTCCGCTTCTTCCAGCGCGTTGCATAAACCGGGCTACACCTTTACTCGAGCCAACCTGTATGACTGTATCAACGGGTTTAAAATCTACCCCTAAGTCCAAGGAAGAGGTCGATACAACTGCTTTAAGTTTGCCGCTGCTGAGATTGTCTTCGATCCATTCGCGGATATGGGCGTCAATGGAGCTGTGGTGTAAGGCGATTTGTCCAGCAAAATCGGGGTGAGCCTCCAGTAACAATTGATACCACATTTCACTTTGACTACGCGTGTTGGTAAAGACGATCGTGCTTTTGCTTGCTAGTATAATCGGGACGACCTGATCAACGAGTTTGCCACCGAGATGCCCTGCCCAAGGAAGGAGCTCCACTGTGCTGGGGAATATCGGTTTGATGGCAATTTTCTTTTTCTCCTTGGCGACGATCTGTATACGTTTTGCAGCTTGTGGAAGCAACACTTCCATGGCTTCATCAAGGTTACCGATGGTCGCTGTGATACCCCAAATGCGCAGGTTTTTCGTACACGATTTCAGAAAGGAAAGTGCCAGCTCGACCATCACGCCCCGTTTGTTGCCCATAAGTTCATGCCACTCATCTACCGTCACACATCGCAGGTTTTTAAAATATTTGTCGCGTTGTTTTTGAGCAAGCAGTAGGTGCAGGCTTTCCGGAGTAACAAGCAAAACGTCGGGCATAGAGCGAGTTTGCTGCGCTTTAATCTTGGGGTCGGTGTCGCCATTACGCACCTGTACGATCCAGTCGAGTCCAATTTCGTCTATTGCTGTTTGCATGGCCCGCGCAAGATCTTTGGCCAAGGAGCGCAGGGGTGTGATCCAAAGCAGCTTTAGCCCCTTATGGTATTGCTCTGGATGATTGAGGAAGTCCATCAGTACCGCCATAAAAAGGGAAAAGGTTTTTCCGAAACCCGTAGGGGCAATAACCAGTCCGCTATATCCCTGGGCATACTTTTCCCAGGCCTTGGTCTGAAAGCTAAAGGGGACCTTTCCTTGGGTTTCGAAATAGCCGTTGACAATTCGAAACCCTTCACTATGTGCTAACGTTGTGTTCAATATCTATTGTTTCTATTTCTTACTGTATCAATTTCTTAATATCTTCAAGATCGTCGATCTCTGTTGCTGTTTTGTCTTTTCGCCAGCGCAATATCCGTGGAAAACGCAGTGCAATACCCGATTTGTGCCTTTTGCTGTATCCTATGCCTTCAAAGGCAATCTCAAAAACAAGCTCCGGTTTGACCGTTCTTACAGGGCCGAATTTTTCCAGTGAGTTTTGTTTTACAAAGCGGCTCACCTCCAGAATTTCTTGATCTGTAAGTCCTGAATAGGCTTTGGCAATTGTTACAAGCTGATCACCGTCCCTTACTGCAAAAGTATAATCGGTATAATGTGCACTGCGACGGCCACTTCCTTTCTGTGCATAAATGAGTACGGCATCAATGCTCATGGGGTTGACTTTCCATTTCCACCAGCCACCCTTTTTGCGTCCTGTATAATAAGGGGAATCTTTCTTTTTCAGCATCAGTCCCTCGCTGTTTAGCGTACGGGATGTTGCCTGGATATGCTGGAGCGCGGACCAGTCTGCTGCATCTATCAGAGGTGACAGCTGTAATGCACCTGGAGGGTTTGCAGCATAACATTGCTCCAGCAGTGCACGTCGATAGGTCAGGGGTTCATCGCGCAGATCGATGTCATTCAGTTCCAGGATATCATATAGATAGACAGAAATAGGAACTTCTTCACGCAGTGATTTGGGGATGGTCTTTCGGTTGATCCGTTTTTGCAGCTCGGAGAAGTTCAGCACGCGGCCATCTTTGACAGCGAGGATCTCCCCATCGAGTACAAAATTTCCTTTCCACTGATTGAGAGCTTCGGTAATTTCGGGAAACTGTGCGGTTACGAGTTCCTCGCCGCGAGACCAAATATGTATCTCGTCTTCGCGCTTGATAAGTTGGCCACGTATACCGTCCCATTTGTATTCCGCTTGCCATTCCGTTATCGGGCCAAGTTCTTCGGGTGTTTTTTCTAATGGATAAGCAAGGCAGAAGGGATAAGGTTTGGAGCGGTTGGTGTTGCTGTAAGCACCCTTGACTAGTTTGTCGAATTCAACCTCATGTGGATTCCATTGCCCTATAATACTATGTGCCACGGCGCTTGCTTCGGTGTTCGCATAATGCGCGATGGTGTTGATTAATCCCTTGGCGGAAATACCGAGCCGGAAGCTGCCACCGAGAAGCTTATTGAAAATAAAGCGCTCCACTGTGTTTAATGTATTCCAGGAACGGAGCACAAAAGCTTTCTTTTCCATTATGGTGGCATCCTGGAGGGCGATGATCTCGTCCATCCATTCGCTCAGACTTTTTTCGATCAGCATTGCGGGCGGTGGTAACAGTAGGGACAGGGTCTCGGCGAGATCGCCAACAGCGGCATAAGATTCGATAAATAGCCATTCTGGGATCCCTGTAATTTCTAAAGTCCATATTTTGAGGTCCTTTATTGCGATGCTGCGTTTGGGTCTTTTACCGGTCATCAGGGCAAGGAACCAGATTTTGTCTTTTTCTGTAGCCGTTCTGAAAAAGTCCAATATAGCCTCTTTTTTTAAATTGGTCTTGTTGCTGCTATCAAGGGCATTGATCAATGTGGCAAATTCTTTCATAGGCTATCTAAGTTGTCTGGGTTTGCGGATCCTCTTCATCACCATAGTGTGTGGTCACTTCTTCGGCTTCAACGCCGATTTCATTGAGGTATTTTGCGAATGTCGCCGTCTGTCCATGAGTGACATATACTTTTTCGGCGGCACTGCCACGGACAGCCTGTAGCAGACCTGTCCAGTCGGCGTGGTCACTGATCGCAAAGCCAGCGTCGGCACTGCGCCACCGTCGCGCCCCCCGGATCTGCATCCAACCCGAGCAGATCGCATAAGCTACATGTGGTATTTTTTGGAGCAGTTGGCTTTCCAGCAAGGCTGGTGGAAGCAGAACGATCTGATTGTCTAGTTGTTTGAGGTCCGATTTTAAGTCGGCAATGTGATAGTCCGGCAATTTTATTCCCGCCATACTGTAGGCTTCATTTAATTTGGCAATGCTGTAATGGACATAAACAGAACCCATTTCATGAACAGCGTTGAGAATACGTTGTGATTTTCCAAGTGAATACCCGATAAACACGGACGTTTTTTTGTTGCTTTGGTTGGCTTTAATCCAAGCTTGTAGGCGTTCATTTTGTGCTTCTACAGATTCCCAACGGTAAATTGGGAGTCCAAATGTACTTTCTGTAATAAGTTCATGGCATTTTATGGATTCAAAGGGTGTAGACAAGCCATCGTCCTGAATCTTGTAATCGCCCGTAAAAACGACAACTTTACCTTTATACTCCAGGCGTATCTGGGCGGAACCAATAATATGCCCCGCGGGGTGTAGTGATACCCGGACGCCATTGATACATATCGCTTCGTTGTAGGCTAGACCCTGAACCTGAATGTCTGGACCTATGCGGCTTCGTAGGATATTGACCGTAAAATGATGGCAGAGGTATTTCTTCATTCCCACATGGGCATGGTCTGCATGTCCATGGGAGATAACGGCCAGATCTACAGGCTGCCATGGATCGAGATAAAACTTGCCCGGAACGCAATAAATACCTTTTGATGTAAAACGTATCATATCTCATTAAAACAGGCTTCCTTGCGCTAAAGTTTTACTTATTTGTCGCGTTTTCAATTTAGCGCTGCGATTGCTTATTTATATTGCGGGTATTCAGTTAATTTTTTTAGATTTGTTAACCTTGATGCTAAGTTTTAATACACTATGATATTAATTGTCGATGATAATCCGGATAATATTTACTCTTTACAAAAATTGCTGGAATCCAAAAATTTTAAAGTTGATACCGCTCAATCTGGCGAAGAAGCATTAAAAAAGATCTTAAAATATAATTACGCACTCATTATATTGGATGTGCAGATGCCGGATATGGATGGCTTTGAAGTTGCTGAAAATATTGCCGGGTTTAGCAAAACGAAGGAGACACCGATTATATTTTTGTCGGCAGTGAATACCGACAAGCGCTTTATCACAAAGGGATATGATTCGGGTGGATTGGATTATGTGACCAAACCGGTTGATCCAGATATTCTTCTGTTGAAGGTCAAGACATTTTATCGTTTATATGAGCAAACGCAGGCCCTGAAAGACGTTCAACAAACGTTGGAACTTGAGGTAGAACGGCGTAAACAGGCGCAGAAAGAGCTTCGGTCCAAAGTGGATTATCTGCATACTCTTTTAGAGTCCTTGCCTCAAATTGCATTTACCTGTGATAATAGAGGGAACATTGATTTTGTCAATGGTCGTTGGTTTCAGTTTTCGGACAATGCCACTATTTTTCCGCAAACCTATCCGGGAGATCGATCTATTGCGGCCGAGCTCCATGCGAGTCTTCAGTCGGGCAAACCATTGGAGATGGAAGTTCGCTTGAAAAAGAGCATTTGTGGTGAATATTCTTACCAATTGTTGCGTGTATGGCCAATCTTAGAAAATAGCGAAAGCAACTGGGTAGGGACCTTTACCGATATTGACGCCCAGAAGCGGGCAGAAAAAGAGAAAGATGAATTTTTGAGTATCGCCAGTCACGAGTTGAAAACCCCTTTGACGAGCATTAAGGCCTATATGCAATTGCTGGACCGCAAGCTTAAGCTTGAAGAAGAGAGTGCTGAAGCAAAGTATGTGAACCGCGTTCAGGGGCAGGTTGATAAACTCAATAGTTTAATTAGTGATCTCCTCGATCTATCAAAGATCGATAACGGCAAGCTCGTGATCAATAAGAAGGTGTTTTCACTCGATTATATGGTCAGGAGCGCCATTGATTCAATTGTGCAAACACACGATCAGAGCAATATGGTGCTTTATCGCCAGGGAGATATTGGCAATTTGCTGGTTTACGGCGATGAGATTCGTCTCGAGCAGGTTTTGGTTAATTTTCTAACAAATGCATATAAATATGCTGCGGGAACAGAGAAGGTCATCGTTGACTGCACCCTCGTTGAGGATGCTGTGAAAATCAGTGTGATTGATTTTGGCATAGGGATACCTGTGGAAAAGCAAGCCGATGTTTTTGAGAAATTTTACCGCGTGGAGGAAACATCATTTGACTTTCAGGGACTGGGGATAGGTTTATATATCTGTGCCGAAATTATCCGTAGCCACCAGGGCACGATTGCTGTAGAAAGTTCAGGTGAGCAAGGGGCCACCTTCTATTTTACTTTACCATTAAATTTACCTGTAGATGCCAAATAATAAGACAATCAATAATTTAACGATTGGCATAGGCTTTTCTTTGATTATTCTGCTAATCAGCTCTACAGCATCCTATCTAGGTATTCAGGAACAGAATAGACACCGTCAGGAACTTGCTATTACACGCAAAATTATCAGTACGTCGAATAGCCTGCTTAGCTCATTGCAAGGAGCAGAGACGGGTAATAGAGGTTTTCTTCTGACAGGCAAGGAAAGTTACCTGGAGCCCTTTAATATGGCACTTAAAAGCCTTCCTGGAGAATTGCAGGAAGTTGAAGCGCTGACCAAGATGGATCCCGTACAAAAAGTTCGGGTTGATAGTCTATTGACTGCTGCACAATGGCGTTTAGCTATTTTAAAGGAGTCTATTGATATTAAAAGAAAGGGAGGCGTTGTCAGTTTAGCACATTTGGATGAAAGTAAGATGGCTATGGATAAGTGTCGCGTGATTATCAAGGCTATTATTCATTATGAGGACGATAGTATTGACAAGAAGTCGGCTAATCTGGACAATTCTTCGTTTATTACAACCTTGTTTATTATCATCAGTGCGCTGCTTTCTCTTTTTATTACATCCTATTTTTATTTTAGATTACGTGCTGACTTCTTGAAACGTTCAGCCCTTGAAAAATCATTACGTGAGAAGGATGAAGGTATTTCTAGACGACTAAATTTGGTCCAAAAGATTACTAATCGTATAGCATTGGGGGATTATGATGTCAAGGCTGAGGAGATTGAAGATGACGATTTGGGCGCAATTGCCAAATCGGTCAATAGAATGTCCAAATCATTAAAGAAATCATTTGATCAGCTAACGGATAACGATTGGCTTCATGCAGGTTATGCTAAACTCTATACGGGATTGGTGGGAAATAAGAGTGAAGATATTATTGCTGCGGACTCCATTAAGAGTCTTGTCGGCTATACGGAATCAGTTAGTGGTGCAATCTATATTTTTAACGATGAGAAGTTGCAACTATCAGGTACATATGGCTTGGATATGCAGACTCAAAAGTATTTTATGCCAGGAGAAGGTTATATCGGGCAAGTATTTTTGGATCGCGAGCCCAAGGCACTACATAATCTAAATGCTACGGATTATGTAGTCAGTTTTGCCAATGGAAGGATCGGTGTGCAGCATATCCTTTTTTTACCGATGCTGGTTGATGGTCAGGTGCTGGGCGTATTGGAAATTGGCCAAATGGAGCCATTTACAGTATTAGAGCAGACATTTTTGACGGAATGTGCCCGACAGATTGGTATCGCCCTTGTCTCAGCAAAGGGAAGGGCAAAGATTCAAGCCCTGTTGGAAGAGACTCAGGTACAGTCTGAAGAGTTGTTGACGCAGCATGCCGAACTTGAAAGCCTGAATACGGAATTGGAGGCGCAGACATTGCGTTTGCAGTCGTCAGAGGAAGAGCTCAAAGTGCAACACGAGGAACTGATGCAATCCAATCAGGAATTAGAGGAACGCTCGCGATTGCTTGAAGATAAAAATTTAATGATTGCCGAACGGAATCAGGAAATTCAACATAAAGCCGAAGAGTTGGCGTTGAGTACTAAATATAAATCCGAGTTTTTGGCTAATATGTCCCATGAACTCCGTACACCGCTCAATTCGATATTACTTCTATCGCGCTTGCTATCGGAGAATGTAGAGGAAAACTTAAATTCAGATCAGATTGAATCGGCTAAAGTCATTCAAAGTTCAGGAACGAGTTTGTTAACGTTGATCGATGAAATTCTGGATCTTTCAAAAATTGAATCGGGCAAGATGACTTTGGATTATGCGTTGTTGGATCTGCATGATATTTTGTCGGATTTGAATAGTTTGTTTTTGCCGATTGTACAGGAAAAAGGTTTGCTGCTAAAGACGAATATCAGCGATAAGGTCAACCGGAGATTTCAGGGAGATCGGCTTCGCATCGATCAGGTACTCCGTAATTTGATTTCAAATGCGATTAAATTTACCAAAGAGGGCGAAGTACGTCTGGAAATCTATGAAGATCCAAGCGATAGCGATCGATTGGTGTTCGCTGTAGTCGATTCGGGTATTGGTATACCACTTGAAAAGCAGAAAATTATTTTTGAAGCCTTTCAACAGGCTGATGGCTCAACGAGAAGGAAGTTTGGTGGTACTGGATTGGGGCTTTCCATTAGCCGCGAGATCGCACGCTTACTCGGTGGAGAAATCCGGTTGGAAAGCGAAGTGGGCAAAGGCAGTACGTTTTTGTTTATTATTCCGAAGTCTAAAGTTGAAGTCAAAGAGATATTGACCAAGGAGCAGCAATTGGTTGAGGAGATATCTTCGGAAGTAGAAGAGGTCATTGAGATTGTTAAAGAAGATAGCTATAATCCGGTCACGATTAGGGTCCCGGAGGAGATTCCAGATGATCGGGATACGGTTGTAGAAGGGGATAAGGTCATTTTGATTGTGGAGGATGATATTAATTTTGCCAAGGCACTCTTGAAATATACCCATACGCAAAACTATAAAGGTGTAGTTGTTGTTCGTGGTGACCATGCACTCCCAGCCGCCCAGAAATATCACCCAGTTGCTGTTTTGCTCGATATTCAATTGCCAATTATGGATGGATGGGCTGTCATGGATCAATTGAAGGGCAATATGGCTACGCGGCATATTCCGGTTCATATTATGTCTTCGCTTGAGGTGAAGAAAGAAAGTTTATTAAAAGGAGCGATCGATTTTATTAATAAGCCTGTTGCGTTAGAACAAATGACTTCGGTATTCCAAAGAATTGAATCGGCGTTAAGCCGTTCGCCGAAGAAGGTGCTTATTGTTGAAGAAAATCCGAAGCATGCAAGTGCATTATCTTATTTCTTAAGTAGTTTTAATATATCACTTGAAGTAAAAGATAATGTAGAGGATAGTATTACAGCTTTACGTACAGCGGATGTGGACTGTGTGATTTTGGACATGGGAGTACCTGATGAAATGGGCTACCATACGTTGGAAGCAATCAAACAACATGAAGGACTGGAGAACTTGCCGATCATTATATTTACAGGCAAGAATCTGTCCAAGGCTGAAGAGTTGAAGATTAAAAAATATGCAGACTCAGTTGTTGTAAAGACGGCTCATTCCTATCAACGGATTCTGGATGAGGTAGGCCTGTTTCTTCATTTGATTGAGGTTAATAATTCAGACGACGCTAGGAGGAAGAACAATGGGCTTGGAGCTCTGACTGACGTATTGAAGGGCAAGAAGGTTCTTGTCGCTGATGATGACGTTAGGAATATCTTCTCGATGACCAAAGCATTGGAGAAATTTCAAGTGAAGGTAATTCCCGCGATGGATGGTAAAGAAGCGTTAGAAGTATTGATGTCCGGAGAACCCATTGATATCGTATTGATGGATATGATGATGCCTGAGATGGATGGTTATGAGACGATTAAGAATATCAGACAACATGCGGACTATGCTAGATTACCAATTATCGCTGTTACGGCGAAGTCGATGATCGGGGATCGTGAAAAATGTATTCAGGCAGGAGCTTCGGATTATATCTCGAAGCCGGTGGATATCGACCAACTCTTGTCTTTGTTGCGTGTGTGGTTATATGAAAATTGAGGACAACTGATATATGGATCAGCAGAAGGTAATATTAATTGTGGACGACGATCAACGCAATATTTTTGCATTGCGTTTGACGTTGAAAGCTAAGGGATATCAGGTATTGAGCAGCACAAGTGCGGGCGAAGCTATGGAGATCTTGGAGGCGAATAAAGGTGTGGCGCTCATATTGATGGATATGATGATGCCTGAAATCGATGGCTATGAGGCGATTCAGCTAATTCGTAATTCGAGTTTTATGGGTAAAATTCCGGTTATTGCCGTGACAGCGCAAGCGATGAGTGGAGACCGGGAGAAATGCTTGGAAGCAGGAGCCCAGTCGTATGTCTCGAAGCCGATTGATGTCGATAAATTGATGGGTGAAATTGAACGGTTAATCTAAATGTTGGGCTATAGTATCATAAAAGACCATGAAATAGATATTTTACTTGAAGATATCTATCGAGACTACGGGTATGATTTTTTGCAGTATAGCCGTGCCTCGATGAAGAGGCGGATTAATCGGCTTATGACGAATGACCGTTTGGCAAGCTTTGCTGAACTTCGCTTTGTATTAAAGGACAATCCTGCATTTTTGCAGCACTTTGTAGAAGAGATTACCGTTAACCTAACCGAAATGTTTCGGGATCCCTTATTCTTTCGTCAGCTACGGGAGGAAATTCTACCACAATTGGGCACATACCCGTTGATCCGTGTGTGGATTGCTGGTTGCTCCACAGGAGAGGAAGCTTACTCGATGTCCATTCTGCTAAAAGAGGCCAATTTGTATCACAAATCATTGATATATGCAACGGATATTAATCCACGGGTACTTGATATTGCCCGGAATGGTGTATATCCTTTGAGCCAGATAAAATCTTTCTCTGAGAATTATATAGAATCTGGAGGAAAACAGGATTTTTCGAAATATTATACAGCAAATTATGAATGGGCGAAATTCAATGCCGACCTAAAGCAAAAAATGATTTTATCTACCCATAATCTGGTATCGGACACTTCATTTAATAGCTTTCAATTAATCCTTTGTCGCAATGTCTTGATCTATTTTAATAAGGACTTGCAGGAGCGTGTCTTTAAATTATTTGATGCGAGTCTAGAAAATTTAGGATATTTGGCATTAGGTAGTAAAGAAACCATACGATTTTCAGGTATTCAGCATAACTTTACGCCGGTAGGGGATCAAAAAATTTGGAAAAAAATTTATACCTTATAGGAGTTTGCAGGCAGGCGTGAATCTTTTTGTGTCTGATGTAAAACAATGAGGGTATACATAAACTATTTTATATGAGTAAAGCAAAAACGGTATTGATATTTGAGGACGATACCATTATTTTGGAGGTTATAACGGTTGTTTTGACAGATTTGGGATTCCATGTTGAAGTTTCCGAAACTTCACATGATATTATCCAAAAGGTGGAATCTGCAGAGCCTGACCTTATCTTAATGGATAATTGGATTCCAAACATAGGTGGTGTTGAAGCGACTAGATTGCTTAAATCAGATAAGCGTTTTAGCCATATTCCTGTAATTTACGTTTCGGCAAACAACGATATTCAATCCCTGGCGGATCGTGCCGGAGCGGATGATTTTTTATCTAAACCTTTTGATTTGGAAGATTTGGAAAATATTGTCAATAAATATATTGTATAGATCAATTGTAAAGGTTGGACTTCCGTACTGCAAATTTCAGTTTCTTGCGGGTTAGTTTAGCCGATGGTAGAATGTGTTGGCCTATGTCAGCGGTGACGAGGCTGTAGTCTATTATATAAATTTGGTATCAAAGTATTTTGATTGTACTACCAGGTATTTAAGCCTTCCTGTAAGATATTATTATAGGTTTCCACGTTGAACTTATAGAGGTCGGGAGCTTTGTGAGCTCCGCCTTTCCGTTGCTCGTCAAGTTTTTGAAGGATGCCCATATTTTTCATTTTACGATAAAAATTGCCTCGATTAAGTTTTTTACCAAGTACTGTTTCATAGAGCCCTTGCAAGTCGGACAGTGTAAACTTGTCTGGTAGTAAATTGTATCCTATTGGTTTGTAAGAAAGCCGTTCGCGAAGAGTCTGAAGAGCCTTGCTGATGATTTTGCGGTGGTCCATGGTGATATTGAGTTCAGTGATGTCCTTAAAGTCGATCCACTGGCAGGTCTCACTTAAGGAATCAGGTTGAGGAACCACATGTTTGTAATTTACCAGCGCATAGTAACCAATTGAAATAAAACGCTGTTTGTTCCACAATGTGTCTGGGTAATCCGCAAAGGATTGCTGGCTGCGCTGTGGGTTTCCAAATACAGCAAATTCTTCCAAGAAGATATCCTTTACACCCGAGCGTTCATAAAGTACGCGTTTGACCGCTTCGTCAGTATCTTCCTCTTTCCCTACATAGCCTCCAGGAAGAAACCACTCTTTATTGTAGTTCATTTTTAGCAAAAGGATTCTCAAAGAACCTTGGTCGAAGCCAAAGACGACGGTGTCTACAGAAATGTGAGGTAGAAATTTTTCATAACTCTCTGCCGACGCGTTAATAATCTGTGTTCTGAAATCCATGTACTTTCTGTCTTTGGGTTAATATTACAAAAAAATATCCCAATGGGAGGAAAGTTGGTTGATAAAGTCGAACAAATCCTTGTGTCAAAAATTACATTAGGGGCTCTCTTGTTAAATCAATATATTGATAGTTAGCTTTTTGTGTTATTTCGTTGATTTTATTTTGTATTTGAACAAAAAGGTTGTACACTTGTATTGCTTCATTATGAAGCAATACAAGTAACTGATTATAACGTATCAAGCCAAATGTTTTTATTGCCGATAAGGCGAACGTTTTGACTACGAACTCATTTATTAAAATAACAGATTATATGAACGCAAGGAAACTACTATTCGCTTCATCTTTCAGTCTATTTTTAACGTTTTCGGCACAAGGCCAGGTTTATCAAAAGATTGAGAATAAATACGGCCCTGTCTTGGGTTATTCGACAACTTCGGGAGTGAAGATCCTAAGCATTGCTGGAAATAAATTTAAGGATCTCAATCGAAATGGGAAATTAGATCGTTATGAAGACTGGCGTTTGACACCAGAGGAGCGTTCCAAAGATCTCGCCTCAAAATTATCTATCGATCAGATTGCTGGACTTATGTTATACAGCAGACATCAAGCTTTACCAGCACCGGCCCTTGGATTTATGGCTGGCACCTATCAAGGAAAAAATTACCAGGAAGGTCTTGTTTCACCTTGGGCTCTAACCGATCAGCAGCGCGAATTTCTGGAGAAGGATGGGCTTAGGCATGTCCTGTTAACGGCAGTAAAAGATCCGGAAACCGCTGCCCGCTGGAATAATGAGTTGCAGGGTTTTGTGGAAGGGTTGGGATGGGGTATCCCGGCGAATAATAGTTCCGATCCACGTCATAATGCTGTTGTCAGTGCGGAGTTCAATGCGGGGGCGGGGGGGCAAATATCGATGTGGCCGGATGGACTTGCGATGGCGGCGACATTCGATCCAGCTATCGTCAAACGTTTTGGGCAAGTGGCGGCTTCGGAATATCGATCATTGGGCATCACGACGGCGTTATCGCCACAGATAGATTTGGGTACCGAGCCGCGTTGGTACCGCATTGGTATGACTTTCGGAGAGAGCCCCGAGTTGACCACAGCCATGGCTAGAGCTTATATCGATGGCTTTCAGACATCGAGTGGAAAAGACGAAATTGCCTTAGGCTGGGGGTATAAGAGTGTTAATGCTATGGTGAAACATTGGCCCAGTGGAGGGCCTGAGGAAGGTGGTCGGGACGGCCATTGGGCTATTGGAAAGTTTGCGGTATATCCGGGTGATAATCTGAAGCAACATATTATTCCATTTGTCAATGGAGCTTTTCAGTTGACAGGAAAGACGAGCAAAGCTGCCGCAGTCATGCCCTATTATACAATTTCTTTTGGTCAGGACAAGAAGAATGGTGAAAATGTGGGAAATGGTTATAGCAAATATTTGCTTACCGACTTGTTGCGCGGCACCTACGGTTATGATGGTGTGATTTGTTCGGACTGGTTGATTACGGGAGATGAAGCGCCTAAGCCAGATGGATTTGCAGGTAAACCCTGGGGGGTAGAACAGCTGTCGGTGGCAGAGCGTCATTATAAAGCATTGATGGCAGGTGTAGATCAATTTGGAGGCAATAACGATAAGGCTCCTGTTTTGATAGCCTATGAACTGGGCGTGAAAGAGCACGGACAGAAATTTATGAGACAACGGTTTGAGGCTTCCGCTAGAAGGCTTCTGTTAAATATTTTCCGGGTAGGACTCTTTGAAAATCCATATTTGGATGTCGAGGAAAGTCGCGCCACTGTCGGTAATCCGCTCCATATGAAGGAGGGCTACGACGCACAGCTAAAGTCCATTGTTTTACTAAAGAATAGTGATCAGCAATTGCCTATTCGTGGACGGAAGAAAGTTTATGTTCCGAAGATGTATAGTGCAGCAATGAAAGATTGGTGGGGAAACTATACACAGGCACGATTGGAATACCCCGTTAACATTGATCTCTTGCGGAAATATGCCGATGTAACCGATAACCCCAATGAAGCTGACCTTGCAATCGTGTTTGTACAGAGCCCGATCAGTGCAGAAGGGGGATATAGCGAAAGGGATCGCAGGAATGGTGGAAATGGCTATGTTCCCATTTCCTTGCAATATGGTACTTATACAGCCTCAAACGCACGAGCGGAGAGTATTGCTGCAGGTGATCCAGTAATCGATCCATCGATTAAGAATAGATCTTATAAGAATAAAATGGTGACTGCTGCTAATGTGATGGATCTTCAGACGATATTGGATACGAAGGATATGATGAAAGATAAACCAGTTCTGGTTGCTGTAACTGCCAACAAGCCGATGGTATTTGCCGAGTTTGAAAAGGAGGTATCTGGTATTGTCTTGAATTTTGGCGTATCGACACAGGCTGTATTGGATGTTATGTTTGGAAAGTATGAACCATCTGGTCTATTACCGGTTCAAATGCCAGCGAATATGGCTACAGTGGAGAAGCAAGCAGAGGATGTGCCCTTTGATATGGAAGTATATGTTGACCAAGCCGGACATGCTTACGATTTTGGTTATGGCTTGAACTGGTCGGGTGTAATTAAAGATGAGCGCGTGCGCGAGTTTGTAAAGAAATAGGTTTAATCCATAAATACCATGTAAGTCACCATCATAGTTTCAGTTCATCTAGATGGTTGCGAGGATCAACTAGCGCCAGATAATTAGAACTTATTTTTGATAAGGCCGAAGCATTTGCCCGGCCTTATCTATTTTTATATATTTAAATTATTATTAACCTAAAATATAACCATATGAATGTTGTTTTAATTGTCATACTCGCCTTCGTTGCTTTTCTTCTGTATGGTCAATTTAAAAATGAGAAAGGGTAAAAGCCCTAGCTTATTTTCATCTTCAAGCTCGACTGTCATATCGGCGAGATTTTAATGAATCTTAACTTTTGAAACCATATAGTGTATAAAAAGAAAAGCCCCTTTGTGTTGAACAAAGGGGCTTTTAAGTACGCCAATCAGGATTCGAACCTGAGACCGTCGGTTTAGAAAACCGATGCTCTATCCAGCTGAGCTATTGGCGCGTCGCTTTCGGTAATGCAAAAGTAGACATTTGTGTTATATTTCCAAAATATCGCCAACTTTTTTTTGTGGTTTTTCAATAACTGATTGCTTTTCAATAAGATTATTTTATTGATCTAGGTCAAACAAAATGAATAAAACTGCTGTTACCTTTGTGTTATTAAACAAATAGAAAAAACATAAAATTATGGCACAAGGAAAATGGGAACTAGACGCTGCACATAGCGAGATAGAATTCAAAGTAAAACACATGATGATTACGAACGTTAAAGGAAACTTTGACGGTTTTAAAATAGATGTTGATGCCGATGGCGAAGATTTTAAAAATGCCCTAGCGAAAGTTGTTATTGACACTGCGTCCATCAATACGCGTAATGAACAACGGGATGGACATCTAAAAAGTCCAGACTTTTTTGATGTGGAAAAATATCCCACCATTACTTTTGAGGCAACGAGTTTAGAAAATGAACAAATTAAGGGAAATTTGACTATTCGTGATGTCACTAGACCGGTCGTTTTTGATTTAGAATTTGCAGGTATCCAAAAAGACCCTTGGGGAAATACCAAAGCTGGATTTATTGTAGAGGGCAAAATCAAACGTTCAGAATTTGGCCTTAATTGGAATGCGGCATTGGAAACAGGAGGGGTAATGGTGAGCGACGATGTAAAATTTAGTGCTGATATTCAGTTTATAAAAGCTCAATAAGCACAATATATAAAATAAAATTTGGTAGGAGAGTGGAAATTCGTACTTTTGTGGCGGAGAGTTGGCAGAGTGGTCGAATGCGGCGGTCTTGAAAACCGTTAACTGTCACAGGTTCGGGGGTTCGAATCCCTCACTCTCCGCCAGGTGTAACTTTTAAAGATTTTAAAAAGCACTAAAAAATGTAGAAGTCCTGCAAGTCATTGATTTGCAGGATTTTTTATGTTAGCACAAAGCTATGGATTATTGGCTTAATCTGTGGCTTACAGTTCAAGGCGGAATCAAAAGTTTGCGAATGACACTAAAGGAAAAACAGGCTGCAACACTGATTCTGCATTTGGATCGCCCTGAACGTTGAAGCGACGCATACCAATATAGAATTACCAAAAAAATGTAAGATGCTCGCAGCAATTAAATCAATTAGTGATGCCTCTGAAATATACTTTGATTTAAAAAAGTTCTAACTACGCCAATCTAATTTCTATATTTGCCATATTAGATTTTAAAGCGCGAAATAAGCGTGAAACTCCAATAAAAGTTTACATGTAAATAACCACAAACCCAAAAGAGTCAAAAATGGATAAAATTAATTTATTAATTATTGTAAATATAATTTCTTTATTCATTTCATTGTTTCTAGCATTTTTTCTGATTACACTTAGAACAAAGTACAAAATTAGTAATTCTCTCTTTGCTGTTTTTCTCATATTAAACGCCATAGATATTAGCGAGCCTTTGTTTAATATGGTGTTTGATGGTCTTTCTAATTTGGGAATGTTCAGGACTACCTTTGCCTTTTTGCAAATTCCTGTGTTTTATCTTTATATAACATCAGTCTGTTATTCTGATTTTAAGTTAAAACCGAAGTATTTATTACATCTGCTTCCATTTCTGATTGTTAATTTGGTCTTACTACCTCGTTTTTATACTGTGGATGCTGGATCGAAAATGAGTTTTATTCAAGATCGTCAAAATATGATAGAATTTCAATTCATTCATGTTTTAATACATCTTCAGATTGTTGCTTACATAATTAATGTTTTTAAAGTACTAAGGAAATCAAAGAAACTATATCTTGAAAACTATGCCGGGAAAAATATCAATGCCTATAATTGGTTATTTCAATTTACTGTTATACTGACTATTTTATATGTAGTAGCTCTTTTAAAGAATATGTTGAAATTTTCAGAATATCCCCATATTTCTGAAGGCTTAAAGATCAATATTTGGATTTCTTCTCTTTTTATTTTTTGCTGGTATTTATTCAAAGCATTGAATAATCCAGATCTTTTTAGAAATATGGATTCAAAGCTAAAGCTTGTCTCCGAACTTGTTTCTACAGAAAAAAAAGGTAAACCATTAATATCGATTGAAAAGGAATATAAGGAAGAATTATTGAGACTAAAACAGTATCTGATTGAAGAAAAGCCTTTTCTTAATCCTTCATTAACCATTCAGGACATTTCAAGTGAAATTGGAATTCCTACCAGAGAACTATCTGTCTTAATTAATCATCGATTAGGACAGCATTTTTACGATTTTGTCAATACTTATCGTATTGAAAGCGCCATGGAAATTCTAAAAGATGTTACAAAAAGGAAGGTAACTATTCTTGAAATTCTGTATGAAGTTGGTTTTAATTCAAAATCTTCCTTTAATACTGCTTTTAAGAAACACACGGGAAATACATCAACTTTTTACAGTAAAAATATGTAAATCAATACTTTGTGATTATTCGTGCTTTATTTTGTAAAAACTCGTACTAATTTTTTTGTACAAATTGGACTGAATACTTTTATTCGGTCGCAGGATTTTATCTTCTCATACATCTTTGTATCAAAATAACATTTTTAACATTAAAAGCGATACAATGAACTTTTCATCAACATTTTTAGTAGTCCTGTTATTCATTAGCAACTTTTCTTTTGGACAAAGCATTTTCAAAAAAATTGACTCTATCATTAATGATAATTATCAGAAAAATCCTGAAGTAGGAATTAGTGTTGGTTTTGTTAATAACAATGAAGAATATTTTACAGCATACGGTAATCTGAATGCAGAGAGTCAAATAAGAATTAATAAAAACTCCTTATTTGAAATTGCATCAATCACTAAAATCCTGACTTCAAATTTAATTGCTCAGGCAGTTATGGATGGTAAAATAAAGCTGGATGATTACATCGATGGATTTCTTCCTAAAGAATATGTATTCCAACAAAATCTTAGAAATAAAATTAAAATTTCAGATCTGGCATCACATCAGTCGGGTTTACCTGATCTAGATTTTGCGAAATTGATTGAACAGGATTCTCAACAGCCCGTAAATAGTGTTACTTCAGAAACATTAGTTGCAATAATCAATAATTGTAGTGACTTAAGTGACTATGGTAAATATCGCTATTCTACAATAGGATATACTTTGCTGGGGCAAATACTGGAGAGCGTCTATGATATGAGCTATGATGAAATTATCAGAGTTAAAGTGATAAAACCACTACACATGACCCATACTTTAACTAAGAATTTCGACGTAAATAACAGAACCACGGCTCATAATCCGAATGGAGGTATCCAGGAATTCTTCAAGTGGAATATCACTGCTTCTGCCGGATTGGTAAAATCTGATGCTTCTGATATGGTTAGATTTTTAAAGGCAGTTTTAAATAAAGAGGCGACAGTAGGCAAAGCCGCTATTATCTCGGAAAAAATAATGTATAAAGATGAAAAAAGAGAAATGGGACTGGGGCTAAATATTGTTACGGATGATAAAAATACAATTTATATGAAGTCCGGAGATTCTATGGGGCAGTCTTCCATTATCTGCTACAACAGGAATAAAAAATGGGGTATTATCATACTTCTTGATCAGAGAAATTCAAAAATGAGACAAGATTTGTTGAATAAAATCTATGACACAGTCTTGAAATAAGGATTGTTTAACGAAACGAAGAACTTCATAAATACACTGGCTATTTAATTACACTATATATTAATTATTAAGAATAAAATTTTATGTCATTTCAAACCTATATTAAAAATATTGAAGAGAAAACGGGAAAATCCCGCTCTGATTTTGAAAAACTTGCTGTTGAAAAAGGGTTTACAGAAGAAGGGAAGCTCAGGAAAGGAGTCAAAGCGACAGAAATAGTCAATTGGTTAAAGGGTGATTTCGAATTAGGGCATGGACATGCAACTGCGATGTATGCCTATATTACTGGTAAACGCGAATAGTAGAAAAAACTTTCTTTTCTCGGGCTGACAGATCTAAATTCACCGTTTTTCAGCCTAAGCTGTCAACTCAGCGAAGTTGATTAATGTGAGAACAAAGTGATTCAGAGGTATGTAATATTCTATCAACTTTTGTAAATTAGAAAAGCGGTAATGGCTTTGTTTTTGCGACATATGCCTTTCGCTATGCAGTTAATTACTTCTTAGGGGTGAAAGGATAAAATATGGGTGGAAAATTGATTTTAATTCTCTCGTTTCTGTTTGCGCAGGTGCTTCTAGTACAGGGTTGTTTGTACAAATCGCAGCAGACAATAACGGATAATACTAAAAAGGAAATCACAGCGGTTTCAATTTCTACTATTGGCGGATTTACCGCAGTACCCTCAAACGGTTATACGATGAGGATAACAAGAGATAGTGTATATTGTCTGTTTTCAGCAATTGATACAGCCCACAGTGCCCTAAAATCATACAGCAATACGGAGGAAAAATGGAACTTACTATTGAATAAAATTGAATTAGAGAAATTTGCTGACGCTAAAGAAGGGGAATCGCGCCAGCCATACGATGGAATAGATATTAAAATAAGCATCGAGACAAAAAGTGGAAAATATGCAAAGCTGAATGCTGATAATAGTCCAAGTTGGGATAGATTGTATAGACAATTGGAAGGATCTTTTTCCCCGCAGTCACTTGAAAACGAAAAAAGTAAACATTAAACAAGGGAATTAATTAAAAAACTTTTGCTTAAAGGAGCTTTTCGTAAAATAGGATATTTTGAAAGTTTTCAGATTATAATTATCCGTAAAAAAATTCATAAAAAGACACTTATGTCAACGGTATTAATGATAAGAAATGTTGCAAGTAATCTGTTTTCCAGTCTCTTTACTGTTAATAAAAAAACGGTGAGTAGAAACCTGAGCTATTCGCTCAGGTATTTCTCTTTATTAAAAGTTTCGGGACAATACGGTTTTATGCTATCACACTGTATATAGCTGTAACCAGTAAGAAATAGACTGCAAAAGCGGCTACAGTGATGCCGATCACCTTGAAGTATTTAACAGCTGCGCTGTCTTCATTTCTAAATACCTGCATATTAAGCATCGCTGCAATTGCTCCAGCGCCGCCACCCAAAGCTCCGCCATATAAAAGTAAAAGAGGAAGAAGTGCTAAGACAAGCTGATACCAAGGGATTTTTGCAACTATTCTGTGTTTTTCACCATTGATTATTAATATGGGGGCAAAGTCGGGAAGGGATGGCTTTGGATAGGCCTTTACAATCGTTCCATTATCATCATGTATTAAAAAAGGCTTCCCTTTTTCTCCGGATTGCTCAACAAGAGCATCGTTTTTGAACAATATTTGCTTACCCGTCCAGAATGTGATCTGCATGACGAAGCTTGAATCTGGAAAGTCTGGTAAATTAAAAAGGTACTTCATCTAATATGGACTTTTTTCTTTGTACTTGCTGCAAAAGTGCGAAAAATTTGGATAATTGATTAAAACAATATCTGTTTAAGCTCAAATATTCTATCACTCAATTGACTAAGTTTTTTTGTACCGTTAATGAGTGAGACATTGCGACAAACAACAATAGTAATTGATTTCCCTTTAATGTGCGTTGAATCTGTAACATTGAATCCAATTCCTGGCCGAGGAATAATGTCGGATTATAGCGTGAAGTATCATCCCCAGAACCTCAAAGAAAAGAGAGATCGCGATCTTGAAAAGCTATGCAACTGATAAAGTAACCGGTTGATTATCCAGTTGACCACACAACGGTCGAATGAATCGAAATATAGTTATCTGAACCCCGAAACACATATAGGATAATGTTGAAATTTCAAATTTCAAACACATTTTTCTTACGTAGAGCTGTTTTGTGTTTTATGTTGATATTAAGTGTGTTAAGGTGAGGTTTTGTATAATTGGATTAACAGGAAAAGTCTTCTCTTATTAGAAGACTTTTCCTGTTAATCTGAATTCGACGGAATATACTATTTAGCCAACAACTACATTATTCGCATCATTTATTTTTCTTTACTGAGCAATGCATCTGATGTTTTCGCTAGTTGCCTGTTGGTCATAGTTCGAATCGCCAAACATCGGACTTATACCAGTGTTTGTAAAATAGACATGTGAAACCCTACTTGAAGCGTCCGCTGTGCTGAGCCAATATAGTCCAATAACTCCTCTAAAAATGAGGTTGGTAGGAGTTATTCCATTTGCGCCGCCAGTTCCATATCCGTACCCTCCTTGTATAGGGAAGTAAATCACCACATCTCTACGACGTTTACTTGTTAAAATTTTTGCTGCTGTAAAGTTGTTCTCATCGGGCGACCAGGTTCCTTTTTCGCTTGCAACGGTACTATTGATTAATTTCTCCATTTCTGTCTTTGTGGGTACTCTATAGCCGCTTGGGCATGGGTCTCCACTTGCCTTTATCGGATTGGTCTCGGTACCAAGATTCCATGAGTTAGTTGGTAAATCTGTAATACTACTCCAATTTGAGTTGGGGTAGGATTCTGTTTTACCAGCGACAACAGTATTTTGTCCCCATTGATAATAGTCGCCGAAAAGTGAGACTGTCTGTGGAGTCTGTGCAGGGTCGATGCTGATATCGGCCCCGAGATTATGTTGCATCCATATATTCCCATTTATCCTGACAGCAGGGACACCACGATGTGTTAGATATTCGTCTGTAGGGACAATTTTAAGTTTCATATCGTATTTTACACCAGGTGTGATATTCAGACTGCTAAACGGAATTACATTTGTTTGAGTCAGGGGCCCGATGGTAATTGAAGCAATTTTTAATGCCACATTATTACTGGCTTCCGCATTAATAATGTTTGATAAGCTTGTTAATAGCATTCCTCCTGTTGTAGGAAATGTTAAGCTAATATCTGTCCCTGACCCCGAACGTGAAACTGCGCCAGTAGATAAATTAATTGCCGCATTGGGCTGATGTGAAATGGCAATCGACGAGCTGACATGGGTGATATCATATTTGGTTTGCGTAGCGTCTATACTGGTTGTAATCTGACTGAATAAGTGTTTAAGTATAATTTCGAGATTGTTTTGTGAAGTCGCAGAAACAGACATGTCTTTTCGGAAATACATAAAATCTTGTTCACCAGCAACAGATATGTTAGAAGTGGACAATGTTTTGTTACCAATGTCAGAAAAATTTATGGAGGGTAGCTCAGTGGTACTATTAACCGAGTAGGCAATAAATGAATATGTCTTACCGGAAGGAAGCTGAAATGTGTCAGCCAAATTTTCCTTTCCATGCACATAATCCTTTTCAAGAATATATTTTCCTGTTTCGTTATAGACTACGATCTTGTAACGTATGTCAGCATCGACATCATTATTTTCAATAACAGCTTTTTTGTTGCTTGCAAGTGCAACTTTTACCGGACTTGAACTATTTTCAGCAGGGGCCAGTTCCGCAACTAGTAAGAAGTCATTATTTAGCTCAATTGTATTTGTTTGAATTGGTAGTGATTTCGGGGTGCTGTTCGATTTACCTATGCTTGATTTGGTGCCCAAGGTACCTTCATTTTCGTAAATTGAAGCCTTAAAAATTACATTAACTTTGGCAAGATTCCCGTTTTCTGCGTCGATTTTGGTATTAGGCTCTTTGCTACAGGAGGCGATAGTGGAAAATAGAAATAGACAGGCGCTTAATGTAGCCAATAATATGCTATTTTTATTTATTGATTTCTTTTTCATGATTTGTTTTACGGTTTATACAAGAGTTTTATTTACCAAGAGAGATCATTTTGATATTCTTGTGTTTCCCATTCGTCCTTTAGACCTCCTGAGTTGAATGTTTTAGTAGAACCTGCGGCGATCCCGTTTTCTGTTTGTAATAATATGAACTCAATTTTTGGAGATTCATATTGTTTTTTTGCGCTGGCTGCAAAATTTACCAATACTTCTGTTTTCATTGAAATTTATTGTTAGTTAAATAAGTGAATTATTTTATCGAGGGAAAGTAATAGCGAACTTTTTTGGGGATTATAAGTTGTACTCCAGTTTTTTTCGTCTAAAAAATATGGAGATGGGAGTGGGGGCTCGCAAATTTTTGTTTTATTTTTTGATATAGCATTCTGATCAGATGGTATTTCGATATTAGTCGGCATCGAAATACCACGACGATAATGGGACTGTAATGCTGAGGAACATATAGCAATTATTGCGGCGGCGATAGAAACCCAGAGCAGGTTACTGCTGTTTTGTGATTTTGTCTGTAGACTTATTTTTTCCAACAGTATATGCCGGTTCTTCCTAAGCATGATCGTAAGGAAATCGGGTAAGGGTTGACTTTCTTTTTTTAATAATTCCTCCTGAATAAGTTTTTCTAACTGTGCGGAATAGGTTTCATTTCCAAAATAATGCAATAGGAGTTTCATGTCCTTTGCTTTACAAATACCTTTTAGATACTGCTTAAACAATTTATTCATATATGGCTGCTGCAAATAAGTTTCTTTTCTAGTCTAATAGACGAAGAGAAAAGAAAAAGTATCGGCTCAGTGAAAAAAAATATAGTTTATTTAAAGACGATATATACAGCTATTGCAAATGTAATGTGTGGATTTTGTGCAATGTAGTTTTTAAGAAACTCGGATGATTTGGCCATATGATCTTTTATGGTGCTTGTGGAAACACCAAAATGGATAGAAGTTTCTTCATAGGAATAGCCATCTAACTTGACCATTCGAAATACTTTTTGTCGCTGTGGAGGCAATAGACCTATTAAACTCTCGGCAAGTGCTTTACTTTCTTTTTGGGAAAAAAGTTGTCCAATTGGGTCATAAGAGACGTCTAGATGTTTGATAAGTTGTCTTTCTAGCTCTTTATCCTTTGATGCTTTCCTGTAAAAATCTATTGTTAAATTTCTACAGGTGGTGAATAGATAAGCTTTAATGTTTGTGTTTTCATCCAGTTCATGTCGGATTTTCCATAATCTTAAAAATGCTTCCTGATGTAGCTCCTCAACTATAGTATGGATCTTAATCAATTTGTGAAGCTTTGCTGCCAATATTGCTGCATATTGGTCGTAGATTGACGAAAATGCCATTTTATCCCCATTACGCAATTGAGATAGTAATTCCTTATCGGAAAAGTACTGGATATGATTTTCTTTTTTAATCTTTGGGTTAATTATTTATTAAAGGTAAAAATAGTGAAACAAACCCGTTTTTAAATGTCATTTTTGTCACAAAAAGGTCTGTTTTTATTTTTTAGGACATCCACAAGGGTAAAGTATACTACCGATGACCATGATAGATTAGCTTATTGAAACGGTGTTTTTTGTATCTTTATTTGGTTCTAAAAATAATAGACGGGATATTTTCCGAAAAATGAAATCATAATATAGTATGGATGAGATTTTCAAAAAACAGGTTTATGAAGTGGCTAAACTCATTCCGAAGGGTCGAGTAACGACTTATGGAGCCATAGCAAAAGCTTTGGGTTTTCCTAACCACTCAAGGCACGTCGGGAAAGCGATGGGCGGATGCCCGAAAGATGTTCCTGCTCATCGTGTTATATCAAGTAGCGGTATACTTGCTGTGCCTGGGTTTCAAGAACGGCTTGAAGCTGAAGGGCTTGTTGTGAATAATTTACGGATCAAGGATTTTAGAAAGTTGTTTTGGAATCCGATGGAGGAATTAATCGATTAATTTAATAACATGAAGAAATACTGTGCTTTTCTACGCGGCGTCAATGTGAAGGGAACCAATATGAAGATGGTAGATGTCTGTCAAGTTTTTAAGGACGCCGGTGTAACTGACGTTACTTCGGTACTGGCTTCTGGAAATATTGTTTTTTCGTCGGACAAAGCGGCCGACCCGCTCAAGCGGCTATTGGAGGAGTCCATGTCGGCATATTTTTCTTATGAAGCTTTTTTATTCATCCGGTCGCAGGAAGAGGTGGAATTGTTGCAGGCAAACATTCCGTTCGAAATGCATACGGACTTCCATGTATATGCTTTTGTAGGGACAGAGGGTGTCGAAACAATACTGATGGATGAATTCAGCAATTCGACGCAGGTGCCTGGGGAGAAGGCTGAAATTGTCAATACAGTCTTTTATTGGCGTGTGCCTAAGGGAAATACTTTGGACTCCAGTTTTGGAAAGGTGCTAGGGAAAAAGAATCTTAAAGATAAGATGACAAGCCGGAATATCAACACCTTTGAAAAGATATTGAAAAAAATGGGTTAATCAACGGAAAGAGCCCGGATAGTGCCGGGCTCTTTTTCGTTTTATGGAATTCAACCGAGCGCAAAGCGGTTTCCGGGATGAAAACTTCTATTGCTTTAAATCTTAGTCGATCTCAGCCGATTTAGCCCAGATATTAATATGGCCATCTTTTGCATAGAGATCAATTTCGTGAATTTCCTCTGGACTAAACGACAGATTTTTCAGTGCGCCAACGCAATCAACAACCTGTTGTGGTCTTGACGCACCAATGAGCGCCGATGTAACCTGCTTCTTACGTAATACCCAAGCAATTGCCATCTGTGCGAGCGACTGTCCTCTACGCTGTGCAATTGCATGTAAAGCCTGGATGTTCTTTTGATTTTCTTCGTTCAGAAATTTCGTCTGAAGTGATTTAGACTGCGAAGCGCGACTATTCTCCGGGATATGCTGTAAATATTTATCGGTGAGCATACCCTGTGCCAAAGGAGAGAATACGATAGAACCAATGCCTATCTCATCCAAGGTGTCAAGCAAACCATCGGTTTCTACCCATCTGTTTAGCATGGAATAACTAGGTTGATGAATAATAAAAGGTGTACCTAATGATTTCAGGATCGCGTAGGCCTCTTTTGTGCGTTGCGAGTTATAGGATGAAATGCCGACATAAAGTGCTTTTCCGCTGCGGACTAGCTGATCCAGTGCCAACATGGTCTCCTCCAAGGGGGTATTGGGGTCGAAACGATGTGAATAGAAAATATCGACGTAATCGACACCAAGGCGCTTGAGTGATTGCTCACAGCTTGATATCAGATATTTGCGGCTTCCCCATTCTCCATAAGGCCCATTCCACATGTGATATCCTGCTTTT